>MDTB01137842.1_pt1 | contig 15788 bp, 10 predicted proteins | sample 811161 | NCBI WGS metagenome assembly MDTB01 (sample SAMN05326650, study PRJNA326480) | marine metagenome | isolation source: seawater | place: Mediterranean Sea | collected 2009 | reverse complement strand
TTCTATCTCAACTTCTTCCACAGCAGCAGATTCTATCTCAACTTCTTCCACAGCAGCAGATTCTACCTCATCTTCTTCCACAGCAGCAGATTCTACCTCATCTTCTTCCACAGCAGCAGATCCTATCTCAACTTCTTCCACAGCAGCAGATTCTATCTCAACTTCATCAGTAGCAGACGCTACCTTGCCAGCTTTCTTAATATTTTTTTTGATTTCTTTTTTGCTGATAGCAGTTTCAGAACCTGCATCTTTCAACTGCTCTTCAACATATGTCGCTTTTTTAAACTCAAGCAATTTGTCTGCATCATCTTTTGAAACATCTATTACAACACCTTTCGGAAACCTAACACCATTTATTTCACTATTTTCTTCTATTCGTAGTCTAACCCAATCTGCAACTTTGACAGGTCGATCACTTACGTCTTCTGTTGACGCCACGAGAGTTTTATCGTCCTCAACATCGATATCCGCATCCTCAGCCTCATTTAAATTGTAAGGTCTTTCCGCAATAGACGAGATTCGCATTCTAAGTATTTCTACTCTGGCCGCCATTGCGCCTAAGCGTCTTGACGTATCTTCTTCAGTGTCAACTACCTCTTTTACAAATTTAGCCATTACATCTAAAGGCTCGTCAGCAAATTTTTTTATTACAGCGTTTCTTATTCGTCTAATTTCTGGCGATAATATAATTTTAACATCAGACCTTTTTCTTTCGGCCAGTTTTTTTTCATCCTTATCCAAATGCATCTCTCCTCGCATATTTTCTTGAAGCCCTGAAGTCATATATCAATCCTTTTCATGAAAGCTTTCCACTTGGCATCTTACTTGCAAAAATCGAACCAGTCGAACCAATAATGAATTCAATTAAAGGTCATTTATAAGGTATTTTAATAATATGAGCAGTATTAGCAATCATCTATCATTTTATGCTTCTACCCTGGGCTTACGTTCAAAAAGAAACGAAATCCTTGCATCAAACATAGCTAATGCAGCTACTCCACATTTTAAAGCACGAGATATTAATTTTGATGAAGAAATTAGAAAACAAGAGCAACTAGGACCGTTAATAACCAACAACAGTAGACATTATGCGCTGAGTACAAAAGGTAACTCTAGTGAAACACTATATCGACAACCTTTGAACCCATCACTGGACGGAAATACTGTGGAGCTTGCTGTTGAACAAATTGAGTTTTCAGAAAACGTAATGAGATATCAGACCTCCCTTACATTTCTTAACAACAGAATTTCAGGTCTTCTTAGCGCAATTAAAGGTGAATAATGGGTGATGTAAAAAATATTTTTGATATATCTGGGAGAGCAATGTCAGCTCAGCTATTACGCTTGAACACCGTTGCCTCAAACCTTGCAAATGCGAACAACGTATCTGGCTCAGCTGAAGACGCTTATAGAGCAATAAAGCCTGTTTTTGAAACAAAATACGCAGAGAAGTTTGAAAGAACAGGAATTGCCACCGTAGATGCCGTAAATGTTAAGGCAATTAATAGAGAACCAGAAAAAGTTTTTATGCCTGAGCACCCGAAGGCTGATAGTGACGGGTTTATATATAACGCTGCAGTAAATGTAGAAGAAGAAATGGTGGAAATGCTAGAAGCTAGCAGACAATATCAAAATAATATTGAGGTAATTTCAACTTTAAGAGCGCTAATGATGCGTACAATACAAATGGGTAAATAACTCATAAAAGGAATAAAAATGTCGGGAATTGATACAACTTCTAATAACTCTCTTAACTCCATACTTGATAAGCTTGGAATAAGGTCCTCTGAAAATAGCAGGGCAGAAAAAAAAGATAGCTTAGGGCAAGAGGACTTCTTAAAACTCATGACTACACAGTTACAGAATCAAGATCCTTTCTCTCCAATGGAAAACGGGGATTTCATCGCACAAATGGCGCAGTTTTCAACAGTCACGGGGATAACTGAAATGAGCGAGAGTTTGAAGAGCCTCTCAGGTCAGCTGGGAGAATTCAGAATTGCTACCGCAACTAACATGTTAGGTCACTCAGTTCTAGTTCCAGGCACCACGGCTAGGCCTGATGCTAATGGAGAAATACATGGTGTAATAGATTTGCCTCAAGCTTCTAGTGCCACTAATATTTCATTTTCAAATAGTACTGGCGAAGTTATGCATAATATTGACCTTGGTGCCAAAGCCTCCGGATTAGTTGGATTTAGCTGGACAAGTATTCCGGCAGATATTCTAGCACAAAACCAAACTTTAACGGTAAAGGCATATATGAACGACTCTAGTGGTCGTGCCGAAATCAAACCCTCAGTATTTGCTGAAGTTATGGCAGCGTCGGCTGGTTCCGAAAAAACTGGTGTAGTTTTAGATGTAAAAGATTACGGCAGTGTTAAGGCCACTGAGGTTCCAACATTCAGATCAAATGTCGCAAGACTAAACACTTATAAAGATTAAATATTCAAACTTTTAACTAAGACTTTCACGGAGTAATAAAATGTCATTTTATACAGCGCTCACCGGGCTAAACGGATCATCTGCGGACATATCTGCAACCTCGAATAATATAGCAAACGTTGGTACGACTGGTTTTAAGAGAAGCCGCGCAGAATTTGGTGACATTTTTGCTACCTCACCACTCCAGAACTCATCCTCTTCGATTGGTTCTGGTACTATCCTGAAAGGAATTAAACAGCAGTTTACTCAGGGAAACATTGCCTCATCGTTAAACGCTCTTGATCTGGCAATTTCTGGCCAGGGTTTCTTATCTTTGAAACCGTCGCTCACATCAGCTCAGACCGTTTATACACGAAACGGTTCTCTCAACGTTAATAACGACAGATACGTTGTCGACTCAGCAGGACAGTACCTTCTTACTTACCCTGTGAACGATGACGGTTCTGTTACAGCAAAAGATTTAGTTAGCGCAGTTCCGCTGCAGCTACCAGTAACTTCTGGAGACCCAAAAGCGACAAGTAATATTGGACTAGGTGTAAACCTACCAGCCGCTGCAAGCGTCGTAACTGACCAAGCAATTTTTGCAGATGGTTACAAATTTAACCCAGATAACCCTTCCACATTCACTAATTCAACATCGATCACAATATTTGATGATTTGGGTAACCCGACAATTGCGACGATTTATTTCATTAAAACACAGGCAGCAGACGCCGCTGACCCAACGAATAAGTACGACACACGATTGGTTGTAGGCGATACCGTAATTGACCCACAGCTAGTAAGCGCAGTAGATGATACTGGAAATCAAATCTTTATCGATCGCTTTGGAAAGCAAACTACGAGTGTCCCGGACGATAACTACTTTATTGAAGGTAAAGGGTCAGCTCTCTACAAAAAGGATGACCTTAATACACTTGTGCCTTCCCAACGTGCACAAGTTCAAGGCGATCAGACTGCTTTTGACTTTGGAGAAGAAGGTGACAAACTTGTCGAAATTGTTACTGATCCATTAAATTATAATTCAACAGTCGAGTCCGGAAATACTTCTAATACGGATACCTACTGGGGCAAGAATTTTCTTACACTAAACGTTGACAATGCTGACCAGCCGGTCAACATCGATATCAGACCCGGAAAATATAACGCGTCACAATTATCTAAAGAAGTTGAACGCGCCATAAACGAAGCTTATGGAGATGACCGAAAAATACAAATTGTGCGAAACGTGGATGATAAAATAAATATTGACTTGTTTAAACTAAATGCAGATGGCACAACTTCTTCACTCGATACGGGACGTATACCTGTTTCCTTACTGGAGGATAGCTTCGTTACTTCAACATCGGTTGGGGGTGCAGCCAGAATAAATATTACGGGCGCATCACCTGATTTTACTCGAGAAGAATTTTTAGCACATTCACAAGCTAGGATAAATTCAGCGCTCGATAGCTATGCAAGAGACGTAACTGGTGGTGCTACAGCACTAGGGGTTTCAAATAAACGCTTTAATAGATCAGTCGGGTCAACGATAAGCAATGTCTATACAAAAACTGAAATTGTCCAGTTTACACATACAAACAGTACGAGTGGTTATGGCGCCGCAGGAACCGATACGAAGTATTTGACCCATTCTTACTTTGGTAACAAGCCGTCGCTGTCAGTCTATGACCAAAAAACAGATAATACCGCTACATCCCCATCAGGAGCCACAGTAACGGGGAATGCTACAACACAAAAATCAGTAGCATATGATTCTAAAAATAATACTATGAATATCTATTTAAGTGGTCTGAACTCAACCACCCCAGTTTTTGCGGCGAATAACAAAATTAGAATAGCTTCAGATCCATTCGTAAACGCTGCTACAAGTATTGATGAAACTGGGAATATAAACGCTTACCTAAATGGTAGAGAGTTTACTATTTCAAATGTCGTATATGATAATGCCACAAATCCTACTACTGGCTATATTCAGATTGATACGACTGGCCTAGGGCTTCCTGATAACGATTTTAGCCTTGTTACTGGTTCGAATGCAACAAGTGGAACATTAGCTATTTTGAGCTCAGAATCAACCAACGTCGGTGCTTTTTTTGAGGGTGCGAATAACGTTTTTGAAGGTGCTTCAGTAACTTTTCCGAGTAAAAAAATTGTCCTTCGGGAAACCGGTGTTGCAAAAAATACTGGTACAGGCACATTTACAGGTCTCACGTCTACTTTCACTGCAAATGCAGGTGCAGGACAAACTGCAGTCGCAAAACTTGGCCTCAACACAGTAACGAGTAGTGTTAGCTGGGTCGATGAGCTAAATCCACCAATAAAAGTGAATTATGATGAAATAAATCAGCGCCTTCAATTTACTGTGGATAGAACAGTTTTAGGCACAGGAACTGACAGTAATTTTAACTCCTTTACAGTGATCGGTAATACTACTGCAACCGGTACAAACAATATTGGTATCCCACCATCTGATAAGGCTCAACAAACATTAATTAGAGGTGGCGAAATATTGTCAACAGAAAGCTTTGTCGCCGATGGAGAAGAAATTCAGTTAAATGACAAAAGATATGGAATAAAAGTAGAGTACAGTAGTGACGTCAAGGCCTTTAAAATCTCGAGCGGTACTACAGGCGAAACTATTGCTGCGAACGGTGCTCTTGGAGTGACTACAGCACAAAAGCCATCGAACATTCAAGTAGGTAGATATACATTAAACACTAGTGGAGGAATCGTTGACGCTGATGACTATTTTTCAAGTGATAACGATCTTATCGGTGTCGGAGCGTCAAAAACAGATGCTATAGCTATTCAAGGCACTGGTTTATCATCGAGTCCAGCTGTAGCTGTGGGAGCAGCAGCGAAAGAATCGCTTACAGAAGTATTCAGGCTTACCAATACAAGCAATGAAAACATCTTCAACGTATCGGTTAACGGTATAAATGGAGTTGTGACAATTCCTACAGGCTTTTATGTTGGCTCAACGTTAGCAGAAGCTTTTCAGGAAAGAATAAACCAGATTATGGATCCAATTAGTGGAGCTACTGTTGGTGGCGTCACGGTCTCATATGACGCTACCGCAAACAATTTTACATTTACTACGGGAACAAAGGGTGACACCTCGACAATTAAAGTCAAAGGAACTACAAGGTTAGGACTTGATGACGTCCCTCTAGGTGTAGGCACAGTACCTAAAATATACAATCTCGTTCAGGCTACAAATGCCGATGGTATTGCGTTGTATGTAAATGAAAATGGTGATGTCGTTGAAACGCCACCAGCCAATCTAGTAACGGGTTATTACCCACTATATATTGACGAAGGTGAGCTTACTTTTGACAAAACTGGTAAACTTGTTAGTCCAACTAACAATGTTAGATACGAAAAACAGGAACAAGGATTTTCAATATCACTTGATATGGACTTTTCTTCGTCAACACAATTTGCACAACCTTTCTCAGTCTTGTCCGTTCTTCAAGACGGATTTACATCTGGCCGATTAGACGGCCTTGAAATTGATTCATCAGGAACAATCAGAGCAAATTATACAAACGGGCAAAACAACCCATTAGGAAAAATTGTCCTAGCAAATTTTAATAATCAAAATGGGCTCAAACAGATTGGTAACGCAACCTATGTTGAAACTGCAGTCTCTGGATCGGCGCAAGTTGGTGAGGCAGGCGCAGAGGGCTTTGGAACTGTACTTTCGGGTTCTCTCGAAAGATCTAATGTTGACATAACTGAAGAATTGGTGAATTTGATAACTGCTCAACGTAATTTCCAAGCCTCAGCTAAAGCCATCGAAACATTTGGTTCACTTACTCAAACAATTATTCAAATAAGACAATAATGTCAACTAGGAGCCTGTAAGATGGATAAAATGATCCACACTGCGTTGAATACCCTAAATAATATTCATATGAATAGATCTGTGAAGTCGCAAAATTTGTCAAACATTAATGTACCGGGTTTCAGAAAAGATTTAGGTACATCGTTTAGTGCAGGCTTCTTGGAACAAGTCGACCAGTTCCCATCGCGGGTTTTCGCTTTGCATGAAGGGGCGAACATTTTTTCGACTAAACCGGGGAATTTAAAAGCTACAGGGCAAGATACAGATATTGCAATTCGTGGTCAAGGTTTCTTTATTACTAAGCCGCCTAACGGAGATCCATCGCTATCTCGCAGAGGTGATCTCAAAGTCTCGGGAGACGGGTTTTTGGTTAACGGTGCTGGCTCACAAATGCTCGATTTAAATCAACAGCCTATCGAGATGCCACCGTTTCGTAAAATAATAGTTAGTGAAACAGGCGAACTCTTTATTGAACCCCTGGGCTCTGAAGAAGGAACGCGAGTAGCGTTAGGATCTTTGGCACTAACCTCGGGTTCAGAGGAACCTATGAAAAAGGATACTGACGGCGAACTAAGGCTTGTCGGTGGTGGAGTCCCCGCCCCCGATCAGAATTCAGTTGTTGCGCAGAGCTTTCTTGAGGAAAGTAACGTAAATGCTGTCGAGGAGTTGGTTGACACTTTATCCCAGCAGAGACAATTTGAAGTCAATGTGAAATTTATATCACTATCAAAAGATATTGATGAAAGTAGTGCGAGCATAATGCGAATGCCAAGCTGAAACTAATTTGGCACATAGCTTGCACCTACTTAACTAACTTATTCAGTAGGAGGCTTATCAAATGTCAAATAGCTCTATGCATGTTGCAAAAACCGGATTAAATTCCCAACAAACTCGAATGCAGGTCATCGCTAACAATCTAGCCAACGTAAATACAACTGGGTTCAAAAAAGATCGCGCAAACTTTGAGTCATTGCTTTATCAAGTAAAAAGAGCCAGCGGCGACCAAACGTCTGCAGATACAAACTTAAATTCTGCATTCGCAGTAGGAACAGGAGTTCGGGTAGTCAATACTCAGAAAATGTATACTCAGGGTAGCCTAGTCAATACCGATAATTCACTTGATCTCGCAATTGATGGTGCTGGTTTCTTTCAAGTGCTTCTTCCGGATGGTCGCGTCGGCTATACTCGCAATGGCTCTTTTTCGAGAAATGCTGAAGGTACATTAACAACTCCAAGTGGATACATTTTACAACCCGAAATACAGATCCCTGACAATGTTACTAAAATAAATATATCGGCAGATGGAATAGTAAGTGTACAAATCGCAGGGCAAGTAGAAGCTGAAGAAGTAGGTCAGATTACACTATCCGACTTCGCTAATAGATCGGGTCTTCAACCTATTGGAGAAAGCTTTGTAGTCGAAACTGGTTCGAGTGGTGCAGCTGCAGTCGGAAATCCAATTGAAGGGGGCTTTGGGAAGCTTGTTCAAGGTGCATTAGAGGGATCAAACGTTAATGTTGTTCAGGAACTAGTTGATATGATTGAAACTCAGCGTGCCTACGAAGTGAGTTCAAAATCAATTTCGTCATCAGATGAGATGATGCAATATATTAACAATAATATTTAATAGGTATTATAAAAAATGTTCGCAAACAAAATCTTCAAGATGTTGTGCCTCAGTATCGGGCTTATTCTTAGCTCGTGTTCAACTCATACGGAAAATCTTGCGTCCGAAGAATTTTCGCCCATAATTCCGGAAGAAATAAAAACGAAAAATGCTTTAATACCTAGCGGGGCGATATATAGTGAAAATGGTGGCGGTCTTTTTGCTACTGATAGGCGCGCATCAGAAGTCGGAGATATTTTAACAGTTTCACTGACAGAAGACTTTGCTGCTTCAAAATCACAGTCTGCTAGTGCAGCGAAATCAGATTCTTTTACGGTTGATCTCCCAGCTTTAATTGATACCACTGGTAGAGACGCTCAACTTGCTGCTGGCGGTGCAACAACATTTTCAGGTTCGGGAGCGGCCGCCCAAAGGAATTCCCTACGAGGACAGTTATCGGTAACTGTTACAAAAGTTTTCAATAACGGAAACATGGAAATAATTGGGCAAAAGAAGATGCTACTGAATAATGGGGATGAATATATAAGGCTAAGTGGAATAATCAGACCAGAAGATATAAGTGCTGATAATGTAATTGTATCTAATAGAATAGCAAATGCACAGATAGCTTACATTGGTGCTGGGGATACTGCGGATACTGGTAGAAAAGGTTGGTTGAGTAAGGCTTTATCTTCAGTTTCTCCGCTTTAAAGTAAGGATAAGAACAATGACTATACTTTTTCGTTTTTTATTTGCGCTCACCTTTCTACTTTTAAATTCTCAAGTAGCCATTTCGGATCGGCTAAAAGACCTAACGTCAATTGCCGGTGTACGGTCAAACCAACTTGTTGGCTATGGAATTGTTGTTGGGTTAGCAGGAAGTGGAGATGGTAACTTAGGACTCACGTTGCAATCGATGCAATCTATGGTATCTCGGTTTGGTCTCGTCACTGAGACATCCGGCCTAGACGGCAAAAATACCGCTGCTGTGATGGTAACAGCTGAGTTATCACCGTTTACAAAACCAGGTCAAACTTTAGACGTAACAGTTTCGACATTAGGAAAAGCTAAATCTTTACGTGGCGGCACGCTTCTTATGACGCCCTTACTGGGCGCAGATGGGGAAACGTACGCTGTCGCACAAGGAAATTTAGTTGTTGGGGGGCTTGGCGCCACAGGAGCAGATGGCTCGTCAGTTATAGTCAATATTCCGACGGTAGGACGTGTTCCACGTGGAGCTTCTGTGGAAAGAATGGTTGAAAATCCATTTCTTACGAATGAGAATATTATGCTTAATCTTCATCAAGGTGATTTTAGCACAGCGCTCACTGTGACTGAAGCAATTAATGATATTTTTGGACCCGAAGTTGCAGTAGCTCTCGACTCTACCTCAATAAAAGTTCGAGCACCCAAAGATATGTCGCAAAAAGTTGCATTTATAAGTTTGCTAGAAAATATAGAAGTAGAACCCGCATCACCAAAAGCAAAAGTAATAGTCAACGCTCGAACGGGCACGATCGTAATTGGCGGCAACGTTCGAGTTACTCCAGCAGCAGTGACACATGGCTCTCTAACTGTTCGAATAAATGAAAGTCAAACGGTTACCCCAACCGGCGCGACAACCGTAAATGAAAACCAAGTAGTGTCTACTCCAGGAGATGCAGTGGCAACACCTGAGAGTGAATTGGGAATTGATCAGGAACCCGCAAGGGCATTTATCTTCGATCCAGGCACAGAACTGTCTACGATTGTCGAGTCCATTAATGCGGTCGGTTCTAGTGCTGCTGATTTAGTAGCGATATTAGAAGCGCTAAGAGAAGCCGGCTCACTAAGAGCAGAACTAATTATAATATAGGACATCGGATTTGGATAAGTTCAACATACCAATTACCCAAGCAACAGGAAAACCCGGATTTTCATTGTATTCGAGAACCACAAAAAATCTGGAACTCGAACAAGTGGCAGAAGAATTTGAGGCCATGTTTGTCTCTCAAATGTTGAAACAGGCATACGACACCAAGCTAGCAGATGGGCTATTTGATAGCTCGGCAAAAGAGACATATCAAACACTTCTTAATCAAGAATTAGGCCGTAAGTTAGCCTCAAAATCAAACTTTGGCATAGCTGATGCATTAAAGATGCAATTCAAGTAGAACCCAAAGTAAAGAGGCAAAATAATGCCTGGCTTATTCGACGTCGGCAAAAGTGCACTGCAATCATATCGTCAAGCTTTGGCGGTAACAGGTCAGAATATTGCAAATATTAATACTGAAGGTTATAAGCGTCGCCAAGCAACCCTGGAGGAAGTCTCTGCTAGTCAGGGTGGCATAACCAGCATATCTAATCAGGCAGGCCTTGGAGTGCGAGTTGAAGAGATACGTCGCGCTTTTGACTCATATATTCTTGACCGAAGTAGAAATGCTAGCGCTAATTTTGAAGCTAGTAAGTCATTATTAGACAAATTGTCCGAACTTGAAAATATTATCTTACCTCAAGACTCAAATCTTGGTATCTTTATAAATGATTTTTTTTCATCACTCCAAGAAGTCGCAACAGCGCCTGGAGATATTGCCCCAAGAATAGTTGCAATAGAAAGTGGTAAAGCGGTAGCCGAGTCATTTAGACAAACTGCAGAGGTTACAACCGATCTAAAAATAGGTGTATTTAAACAGAGTGAGCAGAAAGTAAATTCTACAAATGTCTTGGTAAAAGAGTTAGCTCAAATAAATTCTCAATTAATGTCCTCAGGTCAAGGAGGAGGTGCGGCTAATTCCTTGCTCGACACTAGGGACAGAGTGATCGACGAAATAAGTAAGTTAGTTGAAATTTCAACAGCACTTGACACCAGAGGTTCAGCGACTCTAAGGCTTGGAAGCTCGGGAAACGGCCCAATTTTAGTAGCCAACGAGAAAAACTCTAATCTTTCTGTGGCTCAGACTTTTGATGGTCTGCAGTACTCTATTCAAAATCAAGGAACAATTTCTCCAACTTCACAAATACTCAATGGTTCGTTAAAAGGCCTCTCAGATGCATATACTTTAATTCAAAAAACCTTGAATGAACTCGATGAGATGGCTTTTTCTTTTGCTTCCACTCTAAACCTTCAGCACAATGAGGGTATTGATTTAAACAATGAAAAAGGAAAAAATCTATTTAGTTCTAGTGGTTTCTCGGTAACCCAGAATCCTACTAATACGAGTACAATTTCTGCTGAAGTCGCAATTCTGGACGCAAGCAAAATATCGCCCAAGACTATTTCATGCGTTTATGATGCAGAGGCTAAAGTTTGGAGAGCCTATGATGAGACGAAAACCCAATTGGGAGCAGGTAAAAATTCAGTTATTCTCTCTGGATATGAGATAAAGATAGCTGGATCAGCTAAAAGTGGTGAAGAATTCCACATCTCTCCTTCAACTGGTTTTTCTAAAAATCTTCAGTTTTCTTTAACCAAACCCGACTCATTGGCAGCAGCAGCCACTAAAATAATTTTTGCTGATACATCCAATAAAAGTGATGCGGACATTTCTGCATCAAAGATAATTAAAAAATCCGATATAACTATTCCCAGAATCAATGATGTATTGAGTAACTCTCTCTCAGCAATATCTGCGACAGAATTCTACAAAAGTGGAGCGGTTGGTTACATTCCAAAATCGGCGACGGCAGTGGAGTTAGTTAGTTTAGAGAAGCAACCTCTTGTAAGCTTTAGTCTCACATCAACTCAGCTAGCTAACGCTACTAGTTTGTCATTCACCACTGCCACTCCAACAAATAAAACCTACCAATTCAATATTGCTTATTCTAACGTTTTTCAAGGAGAAACAGGGACATGGCCCTCAGCAAGCGATATCGCAAAATATCTTAATCAGGGCGTTTTAACTACAAACGCTGATCAAGACGGATTATCAGTAGCGAGCTCTTTGTCAGGTAGTGGGAATTTAAACCTCACAGGAGCCTTAACTTCAGGAGGCTCCGGTACATTTAACGACGGAAGAATTGTTTCCATCACATCAGCTGCAAACGACTCCTCCAGAAAATTCACTATTACTGGTACAGATAAGAATGGATCAGCACAAACTGAACAAATCCAAGGTCAAAATGCTGGAACAGCTTTGAGTACAAAGTTTTTTAAAACTATTTCTAGTATTTCTTGCGATGGCGCTTCAGCAGGTACCATAAGCGCAGGAGTTACCGGATTACGACTATCCGATATCGGCGCATTTGCATCTGGGGGCTCAGGAAACCTAACTTTAGCTCTGTCCAGCGGGACATTAGCAAGTACGACTCCGCAAATTATCAGTAGCGGATCAGCTGTCACGGGTGCTATCGAAAATAGATCAGACGCCTCCAAAATTCAAATTTTTACTAAAGAAGGAAGACACATTGCCGGTTCAGCACTATCAGACTCAGAGGTTAACTCTCTCCTGACATCTGAAAACGGCTTTGGGTCATTCGCCGAGTATCGAGCAGAACACCTGAATGCTTATGGAGGTATCGGATACAGAGGAACAACTTTGGAGAGAACAAACACTAGTGCCGACTCGGTAATAGCAATTGGGGGTGATGGCAGTTCGGCTCGCGCTTTTTCAGCAGTAAGTCTTCTTCCTGATAGTCCAACGGAGTCCTGGGATTTAACTCTTGGAGGCAATAAAATTGTGAATATACCAGCCGGATCTTCTGCCGGATATGCTGCAGCAACAATAAACGCTGAAAGTTCAAAATATGGTATTGTAGCAGCGGCAACGAGTAGAGTTGAACTAAAAAATGCTGGCGACAGTGGAACTGTTTCTTTTCAATTAGGATCAAAAAACACCGAATTTCAGAGAATTGAAGCGAGAGTAAGTGCCACAAGCATGAATACACTAGCAGAGAAAGTAAACTTATATACTAATACTACCGGAGTTGAGGCACATATATCAAAAGATCAAAGCCGTCTTGTCCTCGAAAACAAAGATGGCTTGGATATTAATGTCACTGATTTTTCTTTCGATGGAAATAATGGTGATACTATTTCGGCTCAGGTAATTGATAAATTTTCAAAGTCTAGATCAAAATCAATTGATTTAGGAGGCCTACAGGATGAGTTAAAGTTCTCGTTGGCAGACTCGCAATTAGCCAATGCCTCATCTATTTCATTTGCCATTGGCGGAACTGAGCACTCCTTTAATATTTCTTATCAGTCTGCTTTTGGGACAGCAGGGGAGTGGACAGATGTCGCCGACATTGCAAAATATCTCAACCGAGGAACATTGAAATCAGGATTAACAAAATTATCCGACTTGGGAATATATGCAGAAGGCAGCTTTGGCGATCTAAACTTGAGGCTTAATCAGAAAGCATATACAGCAAGTTCAACTGGTATTTCTACTGCGGCAACGTTAGCCAGCGCAGGCAATCTAACAATCAACGGATCACTTTCATCAGGAGGCTCAGCCAGTTTTGAGAGCGCACGAAAAATTTCGATCTTATCGGCAGGGGATGACTCTACCAGAAGTTTCACCGTTACTGGGACGGACTCCTCGGGAAATGCACAATCTGAAACTATTGTTGGTTCCAACGCCGGAACAGCCGTTACATTAAACAACTTTAAAACGGTCACACAAATTTCCTGCAATGGAGCTACTTCTGGAAATGTGAGTGTTGGTCTAAGTTCAATAGCACCCACCTTAAGCGTTACGGGCGCATCAGATGTAACAGGCACAGTTGTTGGCTCAAAAAGAATAACCGCAGCAAAATTTAGCGGTGGTCTTGAGCTAACATCCTCCGATGCCTTTAGTGTCTCAATCGATAGCCAGACAGTCTCAAGTTCTACAGACGCTCGAAAGAATACTCTGATAATCCAAACTCCAAACGAGTCGGGTGAGAAATCAACACTTCATTTTACTGCAATGGAAGGTGTCGATAGCAACGGCGCGGATAAAAACGGACTTTTAGCAAATTCTACTGGGTCGATGTATACGGTAACTCTACCAAATACTGGCTCAGGCTCGACGTTTTCAGCTACTGTAAGTGCAGGTCAGCTGGAAACAGTCACTCCCAAAAGTGTAGCCTTGGAGATGACAAAAAAAATTAGGGCGCTTTCGCCAGTATCGGCAATTTCTGGAGCCACAGCAGTGGCTTCTGTTGGAGATATTTCTTTAGCTGTTTCCTTAAGTGGTGCAGGAAATCTAACGTTGGGAGGCCCGTTAGCATCTGGTGGCTCCGCAACATTCAGTACACCGCAACGACTAGCAATTTTATCAGCCGGAAATGATAGTGCTCGCATATTTACAATTACTGGCACCGATTTGAACGGTACTTCCCAGATAGAGACTGTCAACGGAGCAAATGTTGGAACTGTTTTAACATCAAAATCATTTAAAACTGTGACACAAATCGCATCGAACGGAGCGACTGCAGGAACAATCAGTGTGGGGCTAGCAACTCTACCTAATGATGGGGATTCTCTTGTAGTGAAGTATGATAATCAAAACTATAAATTAGCAGTTAGTTATGAGAATCCGACTACAAAGTTCAATCCTGAAATTTCAATCACAGGTGGTGAAGACGGACGCTTAACCGCATACTTCGACAAAAACAATAAGTTGCAAATTTCTGCCCCACAGGGATCACTTTCTGGTGCGCAATTTAGTATTCCAGGAAATGGATTAGTCTCAGGAAATGAAAGTGCGGCAAAACGCTTCGGTCTCAGTGATGACACCGCAGTTGCCAAACGAACAATAACGGGACGACTAGTGTCCCTACCCTCCTCAACTAAAGCCATAACGGCTACTCTAAACGGCGCTAACATAGGTATCACAATAACACCAAATGGTAGTGGAACCTCAACATTGAGCACGAGTAATAATGGTATAATTGCTACGTTTGCTGATACCGGAACTGCTTCAACTACTAATGCAAGCGCCCAGATAGTGCTAACATCAAACGAGAATAGTGGAGTTTTGAATATTCCAAGCTCGCCAGATGCAGAAAATTGTTTTGGACTTAAAGTATCGAACTATTCAATAAGCCTTAACGATTCCGATTTAGTTGTTTCGTCCACAAATGATGCCGTGGTAGCTGTAGAGACTTCTGCGTCAAGCCTTGCAGATCAACGAATAAAACTTTCAAACCTTCCAGATGAAGACTTAATTGTTCTCATTTCTGGTTCTGGAGCAAATAGAATTGCGGCAAATTTCGATATTGCTCCAAATCCTACGCAACTCTCTGAGGATGACCTAACTGTTAAGGTTGCAAACGATACAGGATCAGTAATTGAAGTCCTGGACGCAAAAACTGGACATTCTATAGCTACAAGGTCACTTGACTCAAATTTAAGTGCGATCGCAGTTGGCTACAATATTCAACTTACAAGTAAAGCTCAGAAAAACGATACCTTCCAAATATCAGAAAATTTGGATGGTACAGGAGATGCTACAAACTTAGACGCCCTAATCAAGCTTCAAAAAAGTAAAGAGGACGACGCAGCCGTTGGAAATTTCCAGGAGATCTTCGCAGGGATAGTTTCTAGGGTTGGTGCATCAGTTCAGGCTAACGAACTTAAAAATACTTCAGCAGAAGCTTTACGAGATTCGGCAGCAGAATTTGAGTCGCAGTTTTCTGGAGTTAACCTTGATGAAGAAGCCGCAAACTTAATTGAACAGCAACAAGCTTATCAGGCATCAGCTCGTATTCTATCTACGGCAAGAGAACTATTTGATACGCTTCTAGACTCTGTATGAGGTTAAAAAATGCAAATTAGTTCCAAACTCTTTAATAGCCAGTCGATAAGAAACTTTGAAAAAATCAATGAAAAAATTCAGTCTGCCCAGGAAAAAATTTCCACTGGTCAAAATATTTTGGCTGCCTCGGACGATCCAGTTGGGGCAGTAAATTTGTCAGTTGCCAAGG
>MDTB01117385.1_pt1 | contig 15788 bp, 21 predicted proteins | sample 811161 | NCBI WGS metagenome assembly MDTB01 (sample SAMN05326650, study PRJNA326480) | marine metagenome | isolation source: seawater | place: Mediterranean Sea | collected 2009 | reverse complement strand
TTCGGGTAGTACTTTACGTGCCTGTTCTTTAGCAATACCTTTCTTAATAGCCCAGTCATACTCTTTCTTAGCTAGGACTGCTATACGTCTTTGAGCCCAATCCCATTCTTGCTGTAGTTTTGGGTCTTCTACTTCGATTGAGTTTTGTCTATTTTTTGGATCTTGTAAACGTGCTTCACTATATTCAAACATTTCTTCTTGGTCATTAGGGTCAGCATATCTTTGACTAAACTCTTGGAAACTAAAACTTCTATGTCTTACAATTTGATGTGCAATATCTCGTGTAGTTTTTATTTCTAAACAAGCACTTACCATTTCTAATGGTGACCAATGTTGATGTTTTACAAGATACTTTATAAGTTTTTCGCTTGTTTCTTTATTCATCTGATTACTTGGATTACTTACCCTAGCACAATATGCAATTAAATCTTGACAATTTAAAGGTTCCCCATCTGGATAATTCTGAAACTCAGATGCTTTGCTATAACTTATTAATTTAACGTTCATTTAAAACTCCATGTCTGCCGCTACAATATAGCGATCGTTCATTGATTGTACTATACCAGGCCGATGCCATATCGCCCCAGGGTAAATCATCCAATGTCCTGTTTTCCAAGGCACAAAAATGTTACCTTCACCTTCTGGACTTACAGGTGCTAATTCTGTTCCTGCTTTTTCTAAATCTTTTACATCATCTGGTAAACGCATATAATAAACACCACTTACTGTTTTTGTATCTGTATTATGATTGTGATGGTGCCATAATTTATCTCTGTCTTCTGCATGTTTTAAACTTGTTTGAAAACTCCAACTTTGTATGTTTTTAATTTGTACTTCTCGTCCTAAGAATCTAAAACAACTCCAAATAAAACTCATTTTAAGATCTGTGAAGTTTTGGAATACATTCCAATTAGTTTGATACTTAGGGCTATTATGCCAAAACTTACCTGCTCTGATACCTGTATCAACTTCATTACACATACTATCGATATCTCTTTGACTTAACAAATTAGTCCAGTCGTAATATTCGTACTCAAGCATTTAACCTGTCCTTAAAACGATATGTACACCCCAAGGTGTAATAACTGGAGGACCAATGTCATCTATAGGAAGTACTTTTACTGCATTACTGAAGTCAGGATGCATTTTTTCTTCTTCAAACCAACCAAGGTCTCCACCATGTCTTGGCCCACTTGCACAAGAACTATTCTTACCTGCGGCATCTGTAAAACTAATTGTGCCTGCTTTAATATCTTTTATTAATTGTTCAGCATCTGATACAGCAACTCCTAATGGTCTTTCGTGTGAGCTATTCTGTGCTTTATCATAACTTAATAATATATGTTTACATTTTAGTTTCATTAATCTCCTACTCCTGGCTTGTCAGAAAAGTATTTCATTTTGTCTTTTACGTTTGCCCATTCTTCTGCATCTTTCGGAACAGCATCATCGTCCTTTTCAGTAATGTTAGGCCAAGTATTTGACCACTTGTAATTTAAATCATAAAACTTATTATCAGGATCTTGTGCATCTGTAATAATTGCATCAACAGGACATTCTGGTTCACATACTCCGCAGTCAATACATTCGTCTGGATTTATAACAAGCATATTTTCGCCCTCGTAGAAACAGTCTACAGGACATACTTCTACACAGTCCATGTGTTTACATTTAATACAGTTGTCGTTAACTAGATATGTCACAGTTCGCCTTTATCTCTCATTTCTGCACGTATGTTTGTTGCACTAATATTATGTATCTCTTTTCCTAGATCATGTTCTGTAAAAGTATAACCAACACCTCGGCCATAACTAATATCTACAATATTGGGTACTTGCATAATAATATAGTCTACATGATGCTCGTAACCTTCTTGCTTTAATGCCCATTGTATATCACCACTAATAGTATGAAATTCAAACGGATTATCGTTTTGGGTTGCAGTACGTCCTGCACCAGCGTCTTCACCTATAATGCCGCCAACGTCACGAACCATAATACATACTTGACCTGTTTCGGCTATTGCACGTTTGAACAGTTCTGTATGTCCAGGATGCCAAGGTTGCCAACGTCCAAGCATTTGTGTTGTAGGTTTTTGTAAATCAAACGACATTGTTTCTCTCCATATAATTTTTTACTACTTCTGAAAGTTGTGCGTGTGTATCAGTAAACCATTCTTTAACATGATAGTCAAATTTTGTAGGTGCTTGAAACATCTTATTTGTATCTTCAAAACGCCCTTGTTTAATAGTATCCATCCAAACAGTATAGTCTGGTTCAAATTCTTTACGTGCTTGCTCAGTGGGGCACACAAAGTCGGCAACTGCAATTTTGCCAGCCATGACTACTCCATCAGCTAAATGACGCATACGTTGTGCTTGCCTTATACGACCTTCGGGAGTAAAATCCCAATCGTCGTACTGTGTACGTACTGCATCTGCATTTATGTGTACTGCACTAATTAAGTCTGCAAAGGGTTTTGCAAGTGTAGTTTTACCGCTACCCGGTAGCCCAAATATTAAAATCTTCATTTACAATCTCGCTAATCTAATTAAGGTTGCGGCCAAGTTAATCTCTGGATCAGAAACTAATGTATGATCTACTAGTCCTTGTTTAACAATTAGTATAGCACTCTCTTGCTTTTCTTCATCACCAAACAGATCAATGTTATCATACAGCCATTTGTATATATCTTCGATCTCTTCTGGTCTTGCTTGACTGCATACAAGTTTACGTGCTTGTCCAATCTTGCCTGCTTTAAACAATTCTACCATTTCAATCTTATAATCAGCATCTCCTGCATCTGCCTTTGCTGGCGGAACAAGAGCTCCGTCAACACAATTCATTTGCACCATGTTAATACATTTACGCAAATCAGGATATGTTGCTTTTACATAAGTGTCTAAGATATCCAAGTCTGGAGTAACACCTTCTGTAAGAACAATTTCTGCAACTCTTGCAGTAAATTCTGTTTGATCAATACGTTCAATATGAAAGCCTTGGCATCTTGAATGTAGTGCAGGAATGATTCTATTTGGATAGTTACAAGTAAGAATAAAACGTGCAGTAGTGTGATACTCTTCCATAACACCACGCAACGCCGCTTGTGCGTTTGGACTCAAGTAATCTGCCTCATCAAGTAGTACAACCTTAAACTCACCAAATGGAATCATTTGTACAAAGTTTACAATCTTATCACGTACATCTTCTACACTATTTGTTCTACTAGCATTTATTTCTAGTACATCAAGATCGTTTACTTCTAGTTGATTAAGAAGAATCTTTGCAAGTGTTGTCTTACCAATACCTGCATTACCACTAAACAATAAATGCGGAATAGTACCATCTGTGATCCATTGTTTTACCTGTTTCTTTTGTGCATCATCTCTAAATACATACCCGTCAACTGTACTTGGACGATATTTTTCTACCCATAATTCTTTCATTTTCCTAAAAATCTCCTTGCAACCTTAATTGGATTTTTCAATCCTTCGTAAGTTTCATCAATGAAACCTATATGTTTACTAAGTTTAACATTTAATTCATCGATTGTCAACTGAAGTTTATCTACTTTCATATTAAGTATTTCTATTTCTTTTTTTAGAAGCTCTTCTTTTTCACTCATTTACTCACTTTTCCTTGATATGTTTATAATCTAAATATTGAGAACACCACTCATAAAAACTTTTATTATTAGCAGGCCAGCAGTCAGCAAAAACTTTGTCTGTTTTACGCATTAATCTATATTCTTCTCTAACTTCAGCTTCTGTTAATAATTTATCTTCCACTAGTTACCCCAAAGTGTTTATATGACTGTTGTATACATTTTGCTTGGTAATAGCAATCAGCTAATGCATTATGTAATTGTTCTTGAATTGCTTTTCGTGGATCGCTTGGCATCATTGCAAATACTGTTCTACTATCTCTAATCTGCCAGAAGTTCCATGGACATGGTTTACCAACATTTTTGTATAGGTTTTGTAAAATTGCATAATCAAATAACGGACCTTGACACCATAGATAATCAACACCAACACACCATTTGTTGAGTTGCTTTGTTAAGCTATCCATATTTACACGATCATGATCACCAAAGGCTTCATCTTTGATTTCTTGCTTTTGTTTACTCCACCATTCAAGGGTATTATCATCAATTGAACGTTTGTACTTTTCTGATTGTTCTTCTACATCACAACGCAAATACAAACCATTAGTAGGTTCCGCATCACTGAAAGGATCAAATTTAATTGCACCTAAGGTAATAATAACACTATCTGGTTCGACACCTAAAGTCTCTAGGTCAATCATTCCATGTATTGCCATTTATACCAACTTAACTAAAATGATGACTTGTAAAATTAAAATAGCAATTGGTACAATAGTTCTAACAAGTTCCATTGTATGATTGTATTCGTCTAGTTTTCTTTCAAGCCTATTTCTTTTTGCCATTAGCCTTTCCTATTTTCTTGGCCCATTGCACTCATAATTAGGAGTATGTACAAAATAGGCCATGCCCATCCTGTAATATATCCTGTTATATGCAAGACCATTAGAGATACACCGGTAACACCTGTAGTACCGATTCCGCTAGTTTGTGGTTTTGGAAATTTCATATGCTACTCCGTATAGTTTAATTTTAATACATTATAGCGTATTAGGAGACGAATGTCAACCTGTTTTGGTAAGAAATCTAAAGATCTCCTTCTTTTCTATTCTCACTATAGTGAACATCAAACTCGCCACCTGGATAACGACTCTTAAGTTTGTTCACATTTTCTGATACTACCTCGTTTGGGTCCAAGCCCAAAGCACGACAACTGTTAATCCAATACCAGATAATATCACCAAGTTCTCGTTTACAATGAAATATAGTTTCATCGTCCATTGGTTTACCTTGGAATACACATTTTTTAACAATTTCACTAAACTCTCCTCCTTCGCTGGCGATGCCGGTAGCACCTGTTAGAAGTAATGCAATATTAACTTCATCATTTAATTCATGTAAGCGTGCCTGTAAAAATCCATAATCATTTGATTCATCTGATGTCACGCCTTCTACAAATTCTTTATACTTATTTAAATCTACTTTATTCAATGTCTTCGCCTCTTCTTTTAAGTTCGTGTTTGATTTCGTCTTCCGCTTGCATTATTTTATAACGCATTTGGACATCTTCTGTGATATGATAGACTGCGTCTAACTTTCTGAGTTTAGCCTGTAATCCTTTAGTTGACAAAGTCTTCAGGTCTAGCTTTATCTGTGTGGAAGTCAATTTCTTCCCCAATTCTTAAATCATTATCAGGTGCTTGGTCATTCCAACCTAAAACGCTTTCTGATTCAACCATTCTGATTGTAATTGGTTCACCTGCTAACTTAATTTCTAGTCCGCGAGTCCAACGACCATGTTCGACCAAAATCCAATCGCCTACGTCATATGGATCGTTATTGTCTGGACCTTTTGAATGCACTTGACCCCAACGTGGGTATATGCCTCTAGATTCTCCATCATCACTTCGGATAATAATTCCACCTTTGGTAGTTTGTTCACCGAAGTGCATGTTGTGTACTAGAACTCTATTTTTAATTGGGCGTATTGTATCAGCTGTAATAGTGCTTTGCACACCTTTCTTACCTGCCGCCATAGATTCGTAATCAAAGTCCATTACGCACCTCTTTTTACAAAGTTGCCGTCTTCGTCTTCAACCCAATCATCAGCTTCTTCTTTTGCTTCAGCTTTAGTTTGTCCTACTTTTGCTTTAGTAGAACGTGCCTTAGGTGCTTCAACTTCAGTTGCTTCTTCCACCGGCTCTTCTACTTGAGGTTTCTTTTCAGATGTTTCGAACTCAGTCGGCGCAACATTATCTTCATAGTAGTCACGTAATACTTCTTCACGTTTCTTAATAATCTTTCCACCTGGACCTAGTTCATCGCCTCTAGCATTTACACGAACATTTCCAACTGCTGGTGTTAGTTCGTTACGTTGTCTTAGCAAATCCATATCAATAGCTTTACCTTGCATTGATCTGTACTGCTTACGACCTGTTTGCTTTACTGCCATTTTTAGTCTCCTTGTTATATGTGTACTTATCTCAAGAACTCATGCCAATCCAGGTCAAACTGGATTGAATCTATCTTATGTACACCAATTAAGTATAGCACATAACTAGCTACACTACTGCCTCTACCTACACCCCATACAATATTATTTTTACGCATAAAGTCTACTAGATATACCATATAACGTAGCAAATCTAACATGCCACGCTTTTTAAATTCTGAAAGTTCTTCAAATGCTCTTCTATACTCTGGACCTTGTGCGTGATATCCGTCTGTAATTAACTTACCTAACACATAATGTTCAACATTTAGCGACTTAAATTCCTCAGGCATAAACCATTCGCTTTGGCATACACCATCAAAAGTCTTTTCGTCTACATCTAATGGGATATATTTTTGTAGCTTATCAAAGCCTTGTTCTTCCATAACTGTATTGAACTTGTCAATGTCATCACTAGCATCACAGAGAACTATATGACACTTGTCAATATTACCACTATAGATCATATCGACTAGGTCATGATTCGTAAATCTGGGTATTCCTAGGCTATCTGTTTTCATAAGCATACTTGTATTTTAACTGATATTGATCAGTTTGTCAAGATCTAAATCGCCATCTTTACGATTTTTTTCTTGGTCTAATTTCTCTTTTGCTTCTTTTATTAGAGCTTCTTGCTTGTAGTATTCAAGAAATGTGCTAATTTGTTCTTTTACTTGAGGATTATTGGTAGAAAAGTACTTTTTGGTTAGATCAGCTACTTTATCATAAATTTCCGCTACAGTCATTCTAGAAGTATCTTCTTGAAACGGATGTAGCATACTACTGATAAGAGCCTAAGTATTCTGCCCACACAGTTGCACCACTGTCGTAACTGACAAACTCAAATGCATAGAATGTTGAAGCACCTGCAGGAGCCCCAATTACTGCTGTAAGATCACCTGTTGGCCAGTTGTTATGTGTTTTAATAGTTCCGCCGCCTGCGTTACTTGCAAATGTAACAGTTCTGTTAGTAGCACTACCTGGCGTTTGATCGCTTTTGATATGTAAACGTATCCTACCTGTTTTAGCAGTTGTGCTTGACCAGTTAGCAAGTGTAAGTGTAATATCTGCACCTACAGTAAACTCTTGATATGCGCCGTTGTCGAGGTTAATGTTTTGACTAGTTTGTACTGTTGAACTAGCTACATAAGCAGTTTCTGTTGTATTTTTAAAATTAGCATTTTGTAATGTGCTTGCAAGAAAATCGTTTACATTTGGATTTGTCTCGTCACCTGGTGTATAAGTTACACCTTGTGCAGTTGTTGTTTGTAGTGTAGTTATTTCGCTTTTGGCCGCAACAAAATTATTACTGATTACTGTAAAATTATCTCTAAATCCTTGCGAATCGTTATCTTGTCCTGCGATCGGGTAGCTTGAATTTACCCCTGTATCATTAATATTACTTGCCATAATTTATCCTCTCGTTGCTATTATTTATCAGCATTATACGTTGAATTGGTAATTTGCGAACGGAATATATTGTTCGTTACTATTTCCGTCTGTACTGTCAATATTGTATCTTTCAATTTCAATGTCTAATTGTTTGAAGTTGAAGTTGCTGTTGTTTATATTAAGAATTATATTATCAGCTTTGCCTGGTCTACAATAACATAGCGGAATTGCTAACTTAAACCCTAGTTCTGCTTGACCTACTGTTTGTGCAGTACGCATCCATAGTGGGTAAAACTCTCTAAGATTTTTACCAACTGTTCTAATTCTATCTCTCATATTACTGATATTACTAATATACTTTCTTTGATCTTTACTATCACTTACGTTTATAGCATTACTATCTATTTTGATTGTGTTGGTATTAGGACGTAATCTAATTGGATCTGAGCTTATACTACTATCAATATTTTGACTGCTTATGATAGTGCCATCTTGTAGTTCTACTGTAATACTACCTCCTGGGTTGAATGATACAGGTCCAAGCCTTGTAAAAATAGCTAATGAGCCAGATGAAGCTGGACTGTTGCCTCCACCACCTCTTAATCCTAGTTCAAAAAATCCTTGTCCTGTACCAACTCCTGTATTGTCATCTGTTATAGCATACTGGATTTGATCTGTTGTAATCTTATTTTGTGTGGCTGTAGTAAAGTTTGTTTTTGTTTTACCTTTACCTTCTTCAGGTTCTGCAGGGTCAATTACATCTACATATATTACTTCATACACAACAGTATTAGTTCCAGGATTTTTTGCAATAGCTTTTTGTATACTACCTAATTTATATTTTTTGCGTTTATGATTTGTTGCTATTGCCGCAACAAAGTCGCTTATACTTTTCGTTTCAATGCCTGCATAAGCTAACATTTTTAATTGCGGTTGTAATCCAAAAGTTTCGTCGTTTGGTCTATAAATGCTCGCTGGTGTAAAAATAGTAGGATCAGCAATAAAGTTTCTAAAGGTAGTTCTTTGAGTTTGTTTCAACATAGGAACCATTGATACACTACTATAAAGAGTATCGTCTGGGTCAGTTGTTGTCACAGTAAACGATTTTGTTGATGCACTAAACTGGAATTGATCTTGTGCTTTTACTGTAAACGTATAGCTTCTATCAATTGTAGTGGTTCCACCGTCGAATGTAGTTTGTGTTGTAGCTTTATCAATAGTTGTTAATCCTGGTTTGTTTGGTTCACCAAACTGATTAACTTTACCTTGTAACTGTCCATCAATAGCAAGAGTAAGTCCAGAAGGTAGTTTACCTGAATCTAATGTGTAAAGTACAACAGCGTTAGGAACACTACTCGTAGCACTTACATTTAGTGTACTAACAAAGTTAGCACGTAGGTTACCTAGTGCGGATTCAGTATTCCAACTAATCGCACTTTCAATTTCACCTAGTAATTTAACTGTAAATTCTTTATCTTTAGCTACTGTTGGATTAACACTTGACGTTGTTCTTTTGTCAAAACTATAAAATGACATAGTTACAACTTTATTTGCTACTGTTGCCCCAAAGTTATCGTAAGTTTTATATCCTACGTTTGCAATAGTGCCTACAAATTTTCCTCTCAGATAATCAACATTTCCTCGTTCAATCTTTGTAACAGATGCATCACCTGAAGTAGATGTGACTCTTCCATTTTCTATAGTCCATACTCTTTTATCTATGATATCTATTGAATTATAAGTTTTGTTATCACCAGCATCAGCTTTAGTTACAGCAACTTCATTGAATACTATCCAGCCTGTTGCTTCTAATCCGTTAAACAAAACATCAGCAAAGTCAGTGAACGCTACGTTATTTGCTCCACTCCAAGTTTCTCCAACACCAATATTATTTGCAAATGGTTCTGTAGTTGTAGTATTTTTTGATCCTAATTGTCTTAATGCTTCTATAGTAAATTTATATTCTGTTGTGACTGCTGGCTGATAAGGAATACGTCCTGCAATTTCGCCTGTTGTGCTGTCAATTTTCATACCTGGTGGCAATGCACTTGCACTACCATCTGCGTTTGAATCCTTTACTGTAAAACTAATAATACCTTGGTTGCTTGTAGGATCGTATACATCAAGAAATAATGTTACATAGTTATTAGCACGACGATATCCTAAGTCACTTGGTGTTAACCAAACTGGAGCTCTAAGGTATGTGTTGTCAGTTGTAAACAGTCCTGTAGCAAGTTGCATAATAGTATTATCTGTTCTAAGGAAATCATCTCCTACAAGATAAATTTGAAATTTTCGTTTTGCTATTGTTATTCCATCACTAGCACTTACAGTAAATTCGTAGTATCTGTTTAATTTTTTTGGACTTCTAGTTGGAACAGCATAGTCATAAAATGTTGTATCATAATAGTAACTTTCAAATCCGTTCGCACTTTTTACGCCAAAGTCAAATGGGAAGGTGCCATAGACGTTACTATCAAAGAATCCGCTTGATGATCTTTTTTCTAATGCAAGTATTGGTTCTACTACACCAGTAAGTTTACCTGTGGTTCTTCCTAGTTCAATACCAGGTGGAAGTTCTCCGTCATTATCTCCAATAAAATATTCAATAGCATCACCTGCTGGTAAATCAGGGTCTATTACCTGTAGTTGGAAATCAACAGGACTACTGTCCAAAATGTAAAATCTATTGTTAGGACCTAACGGTAATGATCCTTCTGCTGTGATCCAAGTTGGAGCATCTGCTCCATCTATTTTTAATTTTAAGGTTACGTCTTCTTTAATATTATCTTTGACAGCCCGTAATACAAATGTATAAGTTTGTAATCTTTTTACTTCAAAAGGAGTTCCTATCAGACTGTCGTTTTCAATACGAAGTCCTCCGGGTAGTTTTCCGCTGATTAATGAAATTGTTGTTCCAGTAACTACAGGTAAAGCAATAGTTTGGGTGATACTTTCTTGGTATGTACCTAGATTATGCCCTGTGATAACGGTCCATAAATGCGCCATGTATTAACTCCTATATACATATTTATGCTATAGGAAGTGTTCCCATATCTGATGTAGGTAAATTTGAAGATGTAAATGCCGGACTAGAAGGATCAGCTTCAAATTCAATAGCAAGATTATGTGCAAGATATTCTAATGTCGAATTAAACGTAGTAGGCACTGCGTTTCCTAAATCTAAAGTTAAGTACTGCTGTAATCCGTCAAATGTTCTAATGTCAAGTCCATGTACGTTACCAGTCATATTACCTACATTAGTAATATTATTTGTTTGTGCATTTAGTGTAGAAGTTAATTTTGGATCAGTATCAGTTTGTAATGAAGTAATACTTGAAACAGTTATTGTAGTACCATTTAAATTGGTTGTAGTTGTACCGCCGCCTGCAATAGTCAATGCGTTGCCGTTTGCATCAAGTGTTATATTATTATTGTCTGCAAATACCTGCAAACTAGGAAGACCAGTTGCTGTACTGTTAATAGTAATTGCATTAGAACTTTCAGCAAGTGTTACTGCTGTTCCGCCTACAATCTTTTTGAATTGTAACTCACTACCGCTTAATTGTGCAAATACACCTAATCCTGAACTTCCTAAGTTAGCACCTGTAGTTGCTTCAGGATTTCTATTTGAAAGTTCTGTAAAATTATTGTTTACTTTTACAAACGCTTCACGTAAGTCATCACCTGTTCCGTCGTTTGCAATAGTTCCAATGTTAATAGTTTGTATAGCCATCTATGTCTCCTATATATATTTATCGCTTTTTTAGTCCGAAAACTCTTGTGCTACTTGAGCTATCAAGTATCATACTAAATGGCGTTTGTTTATTGTATTTGTTAAACAACATTCTATTTTGTGCTCCACATATATCTGTGGTATCTCCGTAATTTGTAAGATTACTTTCATCCTTAAGTATTGCTTTTGAATCCTTCTGTAATTTAGATTGTAACTGTGCTGGACTAAGTTCAGGAGATGCTTGTAAGTAAACTGCTCCTACACCACATACTTGTGGACATGCCATACTTGTGCCACTTATGTTAGTTTGTTTAAATCCGCCGCCATTAAAGTATGAAGGAGCACCAAATCTATTTGTTGTGCTACATGCACTTACAATGTATTCACCGGCCGCAAATATATTTACTGCTGGTCCTGTTGTACTAAAACTTGTTTTTCTTTCAACATTGCCTGCTTCGTTTTCTGGTGTGCTATCCATACACCCTACCATAAATGCATTATCACTGTAAGGCGAACTTCCTCTATGATAATAACCGTTTGCACCGTTACTTGAAATTACAATATTGTTATAATCTAATCCCGTGCTTAGATCTGCTTTAAAACTATTGTTACCTGCCGCAATACATACATGTACACCTGCCGCAATACATTCGTTTACATCTGTGTCTACGCTAGGTACCCTTACAGGGAATCTATAACTTCCATTTGAATAGTAAGGATAGTATCCATATGTATCTCTCATATGTGTAGTGTTACCAAAGCTACCATCGTTACCACTTGTGTAAGTTGTACCTCTATAAACAATAGTTGTAATATTATTGATTGCATTTCCTACACTGCTACTGTATCCCCAACTTGCATTTACAATAGTAGGACGCTTCAATCCAGTAATTGGATCTGCTTCTTTGTTGTTGTGCCATTGTTTAATACAATCAAACACGTTTGAAATACTAATACCAGTACTACTATCACCTGAACCTTCTAGTCCAGCTACTTTGACACTAAAGATCCTTGCTTTTGTACCCCAGCCAAAGTTTTTACCAACTGCTGTTCCACCACAGTGTGTTCCGTGTCCATCATAATCTCTATAATGGTTTGCATTCTGCGTAAAACTTAATCCGCTTTCATCAGCCCAATTTATTCTTTGTACTCTATTATAACTAGTTTCTGCATTGTAGTCTAAGTTACCTTGATCGTTTCCTTTGAACATACTTTTTAATGTTGTAAAACTTGGCTTGCTGAGTACAGGCATAAAATATTTTTTGAATAGTTGATAGCCTTGTGGATTGTTAGATCTAATCCCTTCAGGTGTACGCATATCATCAGTCCATTCTGGTGATAAGGTTCCACCACTCCAAAACTCACTCATATTCCACATACCCCAATTTAACAAGTACATGTATTCTTTGTATGCAATTTCTGCATACTCTGCATTTGTATTCCAACTAGATGCATATCCACTAGGATCAAACTTACCTGCATCAATTGCTTCTTTCATAGCAAGATGTAGTTCAGTAGTTTTCCAATTGGTATTGCCGTAATTTGTAGCAAGCCAATTCAACGCTGTTGCACTTCCTGGAGTTGCACCTGGTAGTCCAAATAAATGTATTGTATGAAACAAGTGTTCCATAACTTCTTCAATTTCACTATCGCTTGTAGTTGGTTGAGGTCCACTTGCGTTGTTATACCATACCATATCGTTAGTCATATGTGAATTTAGAAATGCTTGATATCCTGTGTAGCTGTTAATATTTTCATCAAGTAACCAGTTAGGTGAATAACTTGAACCTGCACTATTACCAATTCTTTGTGCAGTTGGAGAGCCTGCATGAAACGTTCCTGTATCACCTTTTAATGTTGCAATAAGTCTTTTTTGATGTGTAAGGTTAATATGTGTACCTGTAGGATCAATTAATAGTTTTACAACTTGACCAACCTTGCGTGTAAAGTTGTCTGGTACTGCTGACTGTCCACCTACTGCGCCTGCTTGTACAATCTTTAATCCATGTACTGTCATTGACTGTGGAAAGATTTCACTGTTTGTATTGTCACTTGCTATATCTGTACTAACATATTCTGCTGTGTCATCTATAAAAAACTCTGGGTGATCAACTTGTAGTCCACTATCTTGTATAATAACATCAACACCTTGACCGTCCATTGCGTATGTGCGGTTAGTTGTTGTAGAATTACTTGAGTATTTTTGTTCAAAGAAACTGTGTCTAATTTTACCCCAGTCACGATAGTTACCGCTATCACTAGTTGTTTTATCAAAGTCAGCAATTTGCACTGCTTGTATACCAATTTCAATATCTGGATTCTGATCAGGTGGAAGATCTACATCTAAAACTCTACTGTCGTTTTTTAGAGTTTCTACTTCTTCAGTAGTTAACATGTAGTGTGTATTTCTTTGTGAACCTAGTCTAGCGTCTGCTACTATAACTGAACGTCCAGGAATTTCTCCTGCGCCAGTTGATGCAATCATTTCTTGATTAAATGCATCATAGTCAACACCTTCTTTAAGAGTTACAATATACTCTTTCTCACTCATTATAGTGTCCCCTTAATGTAAGTCAACCCAACCGCCGTTCGCATATCCTTGGAACTTATTAGTTGTTGAGTTATAAATTGTATCTCCGTTAACTGCTGTAAGAGCATTACGTTCTGTAGTTGTAAACGATGCTAGTCTAAATGGACTTTGTGTTACTTTAACAGCATCTTCTGCAACAAGCTCAATTGAACCTGCACTAGTAATTTGTGGAGTACCTGTGCCTGTGCCTTCAAATGTTTCTGCTTGTAGTGATCCATTTACAGTCATATCGTTTTGTACTGTAAGGTCACTACTCATTGTTACTGCTGGAGTAATTGTAATACCGCTTGAATCATCTGTATCAATTACACTTGTACTAAATGTAAAGTTACCAACTGACTCACCGCCTGTAGCGTTAGTCCAAATACCACCTACGTATTTTATTACTTGGTTTGCTTGTGGACTGTTAATACTTACATCTGACAATGTAGTAATACTAGTTGTTGATAGGTCTGATAGATATCCTGCACCGTTTGTAAGTTGATTATTATTTGTTGGAATAGTAGGCTTGTTGGTAATTGTACTACTTGTATAATCAATACTAACACCTGTTAATGCACTAAACGGAATACCTGTTAGGTTAGCTCCGCCTCCATGAAAGTTGGTTGCATATGCGTTAGCATAAACATTGTTACTTGCTCCTAGACTGTATGCATTAGTTGAGTAAGGTGTAACATTACCAAAACTTACACTATCACTTACTTCTGATCCGCCTGCTAATACTTGACTAAGTGTAATACCTGATAAACTTGCACCACTACCAATAAATGATGTAGCATTTACATCACCTGCTACTGTAAGTTTGTGCGAAGGTGTAGTTGTAAATATACCAACACGTTTTGTTCCTGTATCAATTTTAATTGCTGTTTCAACGCCTGTTAATGGTGTTACTTTAATATCTAAATCTTGTTCGTTAACTGTGCTTTCAATAATTGCGGCATTGTCTACACGTAGTTTAATATTATTGTTTGTACCTACAGTTATACCAGTATCTGAGTTAAATGTTACACTACCGTTTTGCGTATAACTTTGATTTGCACTGATAGAATCAGTAATGCCATAACCTGATAACGTAGTAGGTAATCCAACTAACGAACTAAAGTTACCATCAAATAATGTAGGACGATTTGTTAAATTTGCGTAGTCTAAAAAGTAAGGACTGTCGAATCCATCAAGTGTATCTGCGTTTAATCCTCCGCCACCTGATGTAGCATCGTTTGCTGGTGCCCATTTAAGTCCATCCCATTTTAATACTTGTCCAGGAGATGGCGGAGTACCTTGTGTATCTACATCTGACAAATCGCTTATATCAGTAACTAAATTTGGTTTGTCTGTAAGATTATTGTAACTGCCAGTTGTTGCTACTGCGGCTAAACTAGGAGTCCCAACAATTTCGCTATAGTTAATAAAACTGTTTACCCATGCTCCGTTATTATCTTGTCCTGCGTTTGCATTCCATTTAAGTACATTGCTTGATGCTAGTCCAGTTAAGTCAGTAACAATGCCACTGCCTCCAGCACCACCGCCACCACCTGTTGAGGTAATAGTAATTGTACCATTTAAGTCATCGTATGTAATATCAATTCCGCTACCTTCTCTTAGGATAGCATTTACTCTGTCATCAACTCTTTCATTTGTAAAGTATTGATTAGTACCTTCTGGTAAGTCTGTTGTAGTTGCGGCTACAGTTGGTTTGTCTGCTAAGTCATTCCAACTTCCACTAAAAGGATTATAGTTAACACCTGCAAGTGTAAGTCCTGTTGCAGAAATCATTCCTGCTCCAGTAATACCTGAGCCTGTTAAGTCTAAATTATCACCTATTGGTAATTCTTTTAGTTTGTTGCTATCGTCTCTGTCAACTATGAGTGGTATTCTATTTGCCATATTCTTTTCCTTATAATGCCGCTATTCTAGTTTTGAAGTCTGCAAAGTCGGCACTTGCCGCTACCTCTGTTTTTAGTGTTGCTAATGTAAT
>MDTB01000218.1_pt1 | contig 15788 bp, 22 predicted proteins | sample 811161 | NCBI WGS metagenome assembly MDTB01 (sample SAMN05326650, study PRJNA326480) | marine metagenome | isolation source: seawater | place: Mediterranean Sea | collected 2009 | reverse complement strand
TATGTTTAAGCAACCTGATGAAAGGGCGTTTGAACAGTTATATAATAATTTAAGAAATCAAGGCACGATTGATTTTTTATCTACGAGTTTTTTAAGAGGTGTTACGATTGATAATGGTGTAATTATTGTAGACGAGTGTCAAAACTTAAACTTCCATGAATTAGATACCATTATGACTAGAGTAGGGCAAGATACTAAGATTATATTTGCTGGTGACATACAACAAACAGATTTAACTAAAACAAATGATCGTAACGGAATATTAGATTTCGTCAACATAATGCAACAAATGAAAGAGATGGATTGTATAGAGTTTGATATAGGTGATATAGTAAGATCAGGTCTATTGAAATCATATCTTATCAATAAAATTAAGTTAGGACTTCACTATGAAGCATAATTGGGAAAAAAGTTTAGAAGTAATTTTACACCACGAGGGCGGTTATGTAAATCACCCAAAAGATCCTGGTGGGGAAACAAACATGGGTGTGACTAAAAGAGTATATGAAGATTTTGGTGGCACTAAAGACATGAAAGAGTTAACAAGAGAAGATGTAGAACCTATTTACAAAAAGAATTACTGGGATAGAGTGAAGGGTGATGATTTACCTGATGGACTTGATCTTATGATCTTTGACTTTGCCGTTAACGCAGGCACAGGTCGTGCCGCTAAGTTTATACAAAGACTAGTAAATACAACTGTCGATGGTGGTATTGGACCAAACACACTAGGTAAAATAAAAGAGTATGTTATTACACATGGCATAGATGAAACAATTTCTAATTACGCTCTAATGAGACAAAACTATTACGAAAGTCTATCTACTTTTGATACATTTGGTAGAGGGTGGACAAGACGAGTAAGTGAAGTAACAGAAAAGGCAAAAGAATGGATATCTTAATATTACACATTATCGCTGTAGGTTGTATTATGTACCTATCATATAGATACGGTGTATATAGAACTGAGAAAGAATTACAAAGAGAGATGGAAGAGTTTCTTAGACGGGCTACCAAAAAGCCTGACCCTTTTTTTGAACGAAGATAACACTTGACTTTTTGTCAAGTCCGTGATATAATATAGATTATGATTTTTACACATAAACCCCCTATTAATGATTTACCACCTTTGAAGGCCAAAACTTCAGAACTTGGTAGATTTTACGAACACTTAGAAACAAAAGAATCCTATCCTTCAATTACAACTGTTTTAGGCGCACAATCAAAACAAGGCATACTAGAATGGAAGAAAAGGGTAGGCGAAGAAGTTGCTAATCACATATCTAATCAAGCGGCCACACGTGGCACTGCTGTACACAATATGGTCGAAGATCATTTAAACAATTTAGATATTGACGAAAACGAGAAATACAAAAAACAGTTTCTACCAAGAATGATGTTTAACATTCTCAAACCTGAATTAGCAAAAATAAATAATATAAGATTACAAGAAGCGGCGATGTTTTCAACTGATTATACAGTTGCTGGTCGTGTTGATTGTATTGCTGAGTATGATGGTGTATTATCTGTTATAGATTTTAAAACATCAACCAGAGAGAAAAGCGAAGACTGGATTGAAAACTATTTTATACAAGGTGCCGCGTATTCTCAAATGTTTAAAGAACACTTTGGTGAAGAAGTCACACAAGTGGTAATATTAATAACAACTGAACAAGGCACAACGCAAGTATTTAAAAAGAACCCGTATGATTACCTTGAGAAATTGAAACAATATGTTGAAGAATTTTATAAAACTATTCCTTAGTCTTTGGGTTATTCTCATTGTACTAGGGTTTCTAAACAAAACCTTGGCAGACGATCACCCTTTATTTCCAGATGGTGTTATGAGAACAACGCAAGTACCAATATTCTGTGGCACAGGTCCAGTGGTATTTTCATATGCGACTAGTATATTTAAACAAAAATCTGTCGCATGGTCAGAAGTAACACAAAATGGTGATCCTAATACTGAACCTTTTGCGTGGGTATCATTTTGGTATAGTCCAGAATTAAATAATGGTTCTATGTTTTTAACTATAGCAGAAACAGGCGAAACATGTTTAATGGGTTATGGCATGAACTGGCAGTTTGACACAGATATATTATTAGATATTGTAAATAAAGCATATGAAGAAGGCAACGAGTGAACATAAATTTTTATTGTGAGTTTCACGAGGCAATAGAACATAAGCCATATCCACTAAAAGAAGTATTACCACAATGGTATAAAGACTTACCAGCATTTGTCAATAGGCAAAGAAATAATAGAACAGTTAGAGTATGCTTACCATTTGCTGATGCCCTTACATCTGGTTATTGTTTACCATTACCATTAGATTTAAAAATCACAAAGAAAGAAAAAGGTTTTACTTATGACTATGGTATGATTAATACACAGTTTGGTGAAACACATGAAAAACTAGAAATAGGATTTGATCTACATGGTAAACAACAGGCTACGAATATGCCAGTACCACCTGGTCACTTTGATGTTGTTTGTAAGTTAATACTACCTTGGATTATTACGACACCACCAGGTTACAGTTGTCTATTCACACCACCAATGAATAGAGAAAGAAAATATTTTGAGATATTATCTGGCATTGTTGATACGGACAGTTATAGAGGTAATCAAAACTTTCCTATGTATCTAAAAGATTGGGACGAGAATAAAGGGCCATTCCAAGAACTATTGATACCTGCGGGTACACCTGTTGCTCACGTCTTTCCATTTAAAAGAGACAAATGGAAAATGAATATTGATAAGAGACCGCCTAACTATAGTAAGAACTTATGGAGAATAAGTTTCTTTTCTGATTGGGCACATAACTATAGAAATAAAAATTGGACAAAGAAGGAATATAAATGACACCTAAACAGTTTGCTCTAGTGATAGAAAAACGAGCAAGTCAAAAAAAGATATCACACATGGACGCCGTACTAGATTACTGTAACGAAAAAGAAATAGAACCAGATCAGATAACACATTTGATAAACAGAAACTTAAAAGAAAAAATAAAAATGAACGCACAAGATTTAAACTTCTTACCATCTACAGCAAAACTGCCTGTATGAATGAAGGATATGAAGCATACAAAAAATACTTGGCAATAAAACTACATTTTACGAGGGACGATTATGACTTTTTTAAATTTAACGGACAGACTAAAGCAAGTTATGAAACATTTATACAACGTAATGATAAGTATTTCTTTGTTAAGGCAGCCAGAAAATATGGCGATAATGTTGTGGACTTTTTTGTTAGCAACATTATTTCTAGTAAATCGCCTTACATAAAAGATTTCAATAATGATGCTTATTTAGATAGACAAAAACGAATTGATGGTATATCATATTACTTTGAACGAGACATGGAACAGTTACTAAGAAAATCACAGAAAGACTTTAATAAGATATTTAAGATTACGAGAGGCCAACACCCTATATTATTAAAGACTTATCTAGCAAAACGTATAACTTTAGAAACTGTATGTGTCCTAGAAAACATGCTAAAGTATATCAAAGATTTTGATAGACATATTTCTGACACAATTATATGGCCATCACTACGAACAAGAATAATAAAGTATAAACCATTCATTAAATACAATGAGACTAAATTAAAATGGACTCTCAAAAAACTGCTTACTTAATATTTGACCCGTGGCGTGTACAACCACCACCATTTGAAGGTAATTACACAGATAATATTAATGATTATCATGCCAACAAAATAGCAGAATATTTAGATAACAAACCACATAAGTTTGTTCTTATGTTTGAAAGTACAAAAGAATTTTATGGTGTACATAAAAAGTTTGAAAACTATGAGTTTATTCGTCACCAAGATTTTAGAAGTAGAATGATGTGGTTTGAAAATTTAATCTATTGTGGTTTTCATCACGGTCGATGTACAATAGATACAAAAGACAGTGGGGCAAAATATGTATCGCAAGATAAACATAAATGGAATATATTTTTCAAAAAAGATTTATTATGTTTATTACCAGGCGATAGTTGGATAGAGATGGACGAGAGATCAAAAAAATATGGAGAATTAATATGAGTGATTTATTTGTACTAGGTAATGGTGAAAGTCGTAAAGACATTGATGTTGATTTACTAAAAGCAAAAGGTAAAGTCTACGGTTGTAATGCTATTTTTAGAGAACATGAGTTAGATGGTTTGATTGCTGTTGACCCAATGTTAGAACATGAAATATATCAAAGTGGTTACGCACATAAAAATCCTTGTTACTTTAGAAGTTGGGACGATATGCCAGTTGATCATTACGAAATGATGTTAGAGGCACAAATAAGTCAAATGAATAACAAACCTAACATAAGAGAATGGAAATATAACCAAGAAGGACATTATCTTTCTTTTGTAATACATGGTACATCAGCGATTAATACAAGTAGAAAAACAGATAGATGGAAAGGTGAGGGTTTTGAAAATGTTTATATTACATGGTTATATGGTAAAGATAAGATAAAACAATTAAAAGAAGTAATGAGTGATTACTATGGTGGGGGTTGGGAAGGCGAACCACGAGGACCTGAAGATCCAGGTTGGTCATCTGGTGCTACAGCGATGTACATAGGTTGTAAAGTAGAACAACCAAAGACCTGTTACCTCATAGGCATGGACATGTTTAGCACCACAGATTTTATAAATAATCTATACAAACAGACACACGGATATCTCAATGAAGATGAGTCCGCTGTAACACCACAAAACTGGGTTACACAAATGGGACGAGTTATGGTGAGATACAAAGATATACAATTTATTAAGGTAAATCCAAAGGGCAACTCTAAAGTGAGTGAAAGAATGCCACAGTGGGATTCTATACCTAATTTAAAATATATGTATATTGATGAGATTTATACACATTTAGGGGTTGACTTTTAATCTAAAATGTGTTATAATAGAGTTATCATTTAGCAGAAATATACAGGTTCGAAACTGTATATCGTTCTGGCTGAATATCGTTTAAGAGGACGAAAGGCAAAGTGGTTAGAGGGTAGTGCCCAAACGGGTTAAGACACTAACTGTTTGTTTATTAGTAGGGACCATATCTATGCGAAAGTATGACTTGGACTCTTCCTGAAAAATTGTGGGTAATACTCCAGTTGAATCCCACGAACGGCTAAATGATAATTTATTTTCAACTAAAAGTAAAAACTTGTATATATACTAATATACAATTATACGAATACAACGAATACAAAACATAAGGATAAAATATGTCATTTGCTAATTTAAAAAGAAGTCGTGGTAACTTCGACAAACTTACTAAAGAACTAGAAAAAGTTACAACTCCCGCAACAAATTCAAATTCATCAGACGACAGTAGATTTTGGAAACCAGAACTAGATAAGACTGGTAATGGTTATGCTGTCATTAGATTTTTACCAGCAGTTGAAGGTGAAGAACTACCATGGGCAAGAGTATGGTCACATGCTTTTCAAGGTCCTGGTGGTTGGTACATTGAAAACAGTTTAACAACACTTGGTCAAAAAGATCCAGTTGGTGAAGAAAACAGTAGACTTTGGAATACTGGTTCTGAAGCAGACAAAGAGATTGCTAGAAAGAGAAAAAGAAAGTTATCATACTTTACTAATATCTTTGTAGTATCAGATCCTGCTCACCCAGAAAACGAGGGCAAAGTTTTCTTATACAAGTTTGGTAAAAAAATCTTTGATAAAATTACTGAAGCGATGAAACCTGAGTTTGCTGACGAACAAGCAATCAACCCATTTGACTTTTGGGAAGGTGCTAACTTCAAACTAAAGATTAGAAAAGTTGATGGTTATTGGAACTATGACAAATCTGAATTTGAAGGTGCTTCGAAAATTAAAGAGACAGACGAAGATATAGAGGCATTGTGGAAAACACAATACTCTCTAAAAAGTTTTTCTGATACCAGCAACTTTAAATCTTATGATGAGTTGAAAAACAAATTTGAAAGAGTTGTTTTTGGTACAGGAAAAACAGCAACCGCAGATCAAATTGATATCCCAACTGCGGCTGTTGATCCTATTGTGGAAGAAACTAAGGTAGAAGTTGAACCAACGCCTACAGTTACTGCTCCCCCTAGTAACGAAGACGAAGATGATACTATGAACTACTTTAGCAAACTAGTCAACAATTAATCTCTCCTGTTGAGACCACAATATTGTCCATGCTCTTAATATAAATAGAGCATGGACTTATTTTTTGACATACTAACACAATTTGGTTTACCTGTAGCGGCAGCGGCTACGATGGGTATATTCATATATATCATTCTAAAATATATACTATCAGGTGTTGTAGGGCAAGTAGCAACAATCACAATGTTAATATCATCATTAGACAATAGAATAAAAACAATGAACCATGACATGGTAAAACTAGACATACTGATTTCAAGTGCTTTACGATTACGACCAGACTTAGATAGAATAAGTAGGGCAGATGGTAAAGAAGACGCAAGAAAAGATTAATGATAGAGGTAGAAGTAACATCACCTATTATCGAAATGTTAAATCAATATGGTTTTGCCACTGTAGCGGCAATAGCAATGGGTTGGTTTATATATTTCATATATAATTATGTGACTGGTCAAATTATAGAAAAACTTGACAAAGCACAAATGACAACTATCGCTTTAATAGATCGTATTAGAATGTTAGACAATGACTTAATACGTTTAAGATCAAAACTTAACACTGTATTAGAAATGAGAGAAAATGAACAACGAGACAAAGATAGAATACCTAAAAAGTCTGAAGACTAGTGGTATCATAGTAGGATCAACAATACTATTAGCGTTCTTAGTAGTGTTGATAATTACCAATGTATGATATTTTAAATTTATGGCCTATACCTATATACAAAAAAAATATAGGCATAAAATCAGACTGGAAAGATATAATTCATAGTTACGAATGGAAACAAATGAAAAGTGGTTCTGGTCAAATTACAAAAACATTATCACTATTGAATGATGAAAGATTAGTAGAACTAAAAAATTTAGTATTGAATGCCGCACACGAATATACTGAACATCATTTTAAAATTAAGAACAAGTTTAAAATCATATCATCATGGGCACTGAAAACACAACCAGAAGAGATTGCTGGTTTTGGTGAGTTTCATAATCATGGTAATTGTGTACTGAGTGCGAGTTACTACTTTGATAGAACACTAGAAAGTGGTGGCATATCTTTTAAAAGACCTATGACTAATCCATTATTGGCACATAACTTTGAGTTTGAGATAATCGAAAATAATCCAGAGAATGTACAATCAGTAAATGTTGAACCAGAAACTGGTGATATATTGTTTTTTCCTAGTTACCTAGAGCATAGACCTTTAGTTAATAAATCTAATATAGAAAGACTAAGTATGGGCATAAATTTCTTTCCTGATCAACTTTCATACTGGTCATAGACCAATAAAACATAAATAGTTATATATGAAAACACTAAAATGGTTAGTGTTAGGTCTTATATTATGTTTGGTGACACCTGGCATTACAAGTGAATTAGTACATAATTTCGCCAACCCTTCTTTCTCTGGGTCTGGTTATTCTACCCATGTATTATCACTTGAACAATTAAGATACAGTAGAGAAAAACAAATCGCTGACGACCAGAGGTCTGCTGAAGCGGCCGCAGAGCGTGATGCCAACAATACTACAATCAATAAGTTTATCAAAAACGTTGAGAGTAGAATTTATGCCAATCTATCTAAACAGTTGGTTGACAATATGTTTGGTACAGAATGTGAAGGTACTTGTCCTACTTCTGGTACAGCAGAAGTTGAAGGTTCTACAATCTACTGGGTCAAAGATACTACCACAGAAATCATTACATTAACAATCACATCACCAGATGGTTCAACAACTACAATGTCTGTGCCAGTAGGTGACTTTAAGTTTTAATATGTCTATATCTTTCCCACATGTAGCGGCGGTGATTGCGGTCTTGTGTTTTTTAGGTGGTTGTTCATCAACAAAAAAAGATAGTGTGTTTTATGGTGAAACACCTTACACACTTGAAACAGATACAATCAAAAGATTACAAAATATACCAGAACTTGGTCAACCTAAAATTACGATTGCTGTATATAATTTTCCTGATAAAACAGGACAAAGAAAACCTAATGATAGATTTTCTCAACTATCAACAGCAGTAACACAAGGACCAGAGGCATGGGTCATCAATGCCTTGAAATCAGTTGGTGGTAATGATCCATGGTTTAGAGTTTTAGAGAGACAAGGACTTGATGCTCTTATCAAAGAAAGACAATTGATAAGATCAACAAGAGAATTATATGATGGAGAGAGTGACGTAAAAAATCAATTAAAACCTTTACTATTCGCAGGACTTATAGTAGAGGGTGGTATTGTAGGATATGATGCTAACATTACATCTGGCGGTGTTGGTGCTAGATATTTTGGTATTGGCATGAGTGAACAATATCGTACAGACCAAGTAACAGTTTCGCTACGTTTAGTTTCTGTTCAAACAGGAGAAATCTTGTTAACAGTATCAGCAACAAAAACGATAGCGTCTTATTCAAGTGGTGGTAATGTATTCAGGTTCTTAGATATGAGTACAAAAGCCCTTGAAATAGAAACTGGTGTCGCAACAAATGAGCCAGTTAATTATGCTATAAGAAGTACAATAGAACATGCTGTATTCAATATGATACATCAAGGTATATTGGAAGACTTATGGAAATTTAAAATAGAGGAGTAAAAGCATGTACGCTAAATTAATCGTAATAGTAATGTTATTGGCACTACCGGTAAGTGCGAATGATATCTATGTGACACAATCAGGTGCTACGCTTGACCTCGACATTACCCAAGATGGACAAAACAATACAGTAGGTAATTCAACTACATCTTCAAGTGTAATTGGTGATACTGCTACTATCGACATTGATCAAGTTGGTAATAGTAACGTTTTGACATTTGATGTAAACGGTGCAACTTTTACAGGCACATTTGACGTAACTGGTAATTCAAATGATATCGATTTTAATTGTGATAGTGCGGGAAATAATTCTTCTTGTGCTACTGCTACTGCTTCAATTACATGGGCAGGTAACAGTAACGATTTAGATATTGATATTGGTGAGACAGCAGACGCTTCAAATGCCACTGTAAGTATCACTGGTTCATCTGGAAGTGACAGCAACGTGGTTGCCGCTACAATAGATGGTACTAGTGCTATTCTAACATTAACCGTTAATGGTGACACAAATAATTATTTAATTGATATAGATGGTGATGGTGATGTCAACGGACACACTTTAGTTCATTCCCACACAGGTTCAATCGCTGATGTAGATATAACACAGTCTGGTGTTTATGATAATATAATTAACTTGACAACAAGTGGTGATAACCATGATATTGATATATCACAAACTGATTAAAGAACTAATAATATTATTAATAATATTCTATGCTGGTCTATCAATGGCCAGCATAGGACAAGTAGATCAAGTAGAAGGTAAAGGCGTCATTGATCGTAACGACAATGATATTTTCATAGAACAAAAATTAGAAGTAGAACAATACGACACAGTAAAAACTGGTAATGGTAAAGTTGGCATATTGTTCGTTGATGATACTAGAGTTGATGTAACACAACATAGTAAACTTATCATAGATGAATTTGTATACGATCCTAACACAAAAAAAGGTAAATTAAATCTATCAGCAAAACTTGGCACAATAAGATATGCGTCAGGACAAATTGCTAAAACTTCCAGACAAGATATAAAGATTACAACACCTACCGCCACGATAGGTGTAAGAGGTACAGATTTTTCTATGACAATAGATGAACTTGGTGGTTCTACTATTATACTATTACCAAGTTGCGATGTCAATGGTAATTGTTTAGTAGGTGAGATTAGTGTTGAGAGTGCCGCTGGTCAAGTTATACTTAATCAGGCATTTCAAGCAACACAGATTTTTGTGCCTGAAAATCCACCATCGCCACCAGTAAAATTAGATTTAGAAATAGACATGATTAATAACATGTTGATAGTTTCTAAACCTAAAGAAATAGAAGACGAAAATTATGTAAAAAAAATTAAAGCAGTAGCAGACGCATTAGATATAGACTTTCTACAGTTTGACGAGTTAAACCAAGACTACTTAGAAGAAGAAGAGGATTTATATGTGACAGGACTTGATATAGATTTTTTACAACAAAATTTTTTAGCAGATATATTAAAACAAATCAATGAAGAACTTGCTAGACAAATGTCTGATGAGTTTGAAAAACAAAAAGTAGTTGGTGAAATTAAACTTGGTAAAGATCCAGAAACTGGTGTAATTATATTAGATGAAGATCCAAATTGGGTATGGATTAGAGAGGCCGCTAGTGGGGCGTATATAGAGTTAAGACTTGACAAAGAATATGGATATATTATAAATATAATACAAGACGAGTTTGAAATGTATGATTTTGAACTAGGTGGGCAAGACAACGAAATAACAATAGAACAGTATCAATAATGTGGGAAATATTAAGTTTTAAACAGTTTGTAGAAAAGAACGCAAGAATACCTAGAAAAAAAGGTCAACCTGCGGGCAGTAAAAAACATAGTGATTTATACACAGACGAAAATCCAAAAGGCACAATACATGGATTAAAGTTTGCTACTGTAAAAGACGCTGAGGCGAGTGTAAAGAAAATAGAAAACAGTGGCAAAAAACATGCTCACAAAATACAAGCGGCGATTGCTATGGAACAAAGAGCAAGAGTTATGGGCAAAACAGCAGAAGCGGCAGTATATCGTAGATACATTGAAAAGATGAAAAAGATTACGAAACAAAGACAAAAAGATGAAGAAACGAAACCCGATAGCAAGAGACTTAAAAAGCCCGAAGTACAAACAGCGGATTATTAAAAGCAAGAAAGTATATAGTAGAAAAAATGATAAGATATCTAATAATAGGAATACTGCTTTATCTTCTATTTCAATGTTGGACAAATCCTAGTTACGCTAACGATTTGAATATGACTATTGACAATCTCACAGATGGTGGTACTTTCAACTCTTTACAAGATGGACAAGACAATGATATAGATTTTGATATTGTAAGTATGGATAATTTTACTATAGACATTGATCAAGTAGGTAATTATAATTCACTTGATATAGATGTTGATGGTAGAACAAGTGACGGATCATCAATGTATTTTACACAAACTGGTAACAATAAATCTTATTCAGGCACTTTCTACTGTGGACATAGTTTTTGTACTATGACCATTAATCAAAACTAATTTAACTAAATATTATTATATGAAATGGTTGACACACTGGTCAACTGCCTTTATTACGTTGGTAGTATTGACCTATATTGGGTTACAAGACCCAGGATTTAAAGAGATACTAAGACTAAAGTCTTTTGATTATGTCTTAGGTAACGAAGAGGTCACGCCATCAAAAGATATAACAATCATAACAATAGACGAACAAGCAATAGAAAAGTATGGTCAATGGCCTTGGCCTCGTAATGTATTAGCAGATTTAATTGTAAATTTACGACAATCACAAACAGGCATAATTGCTATGCCCATATTGTTTAGTGAACAAGATCGTTTTGGACACGATGAAGAATTTTGTATTACATTAGGTTATGGCACAGTAATCGCACAAACAGGCACAGTACAAAAAAGAACATCTAATCCAGTGCCAAGAGGTGTTGCGAAGATTGGTAACCCATTAGACTTTTTATATGAATGGCCTGGTATGGTTGGACCACTACCAGAACTCGCTGATTGTACTCAAGGTGTAGGCACTATCAATACAGCACCAGAGATAGACGGCGTTACAAGACGAGTGCCATTATTGATGAAGATAGGTGAAGAGGTTTATCCTAACATGGCAATAGAAATTATAAGAACAGCAGTTGGTGATCCAAGTTATCAAGTAAAAGCAGATCAAACAGGTGTGATAGCGATGCGAGTGCCTGCTTATGCTACAATCAATACAGACAGCAACGCAAGAATATGGTTACGTTGGAACAAAGAGTTTAAAACAATTAGTGCCGCAAGTGATAACTTCGATGAAGCGGCAGGTACAACTGTTATTGTGGCATTGACGGCAGAAGGTCTATCAAGTGTGATTGCTACACCACAAGGTGAACAATATGATTATGTCATAAGTGCCAACTCACTACAAACAATACTTGATGGTGAGACGATAAAAAGATATGATAGTCTTATTGAATTAGGACTTGCTTTTCTGGCAGGTTGTGTTATAATAGTCATAACAAGATTTATGCCGTATTGGGTAATAGGTCTTACTTTACTCATTACTACATTAGGTATTGGTAATTACTTTACGATTGCTTTTGAAACACTAGTATTAATAGATGTTACATGGATATTATTAACATTATGGGTATGTGGTTTTCATGCTACATTCTTACGTTTCATTTTAGAGTTTAGATTAAAACAACAAATACGAAAACAGTTTGAGAAATACTTAGATCCAAGACAAGTAGCAATACTTGTAAAGAATCCAGAAAAATTAAAACTAGGTGGTGAACGAAAAGAAATGTCTTTCTTGTTTATGGACATTGTAGGGTTTACACCTATATCTGAATACTATAAGAACAATGATGATCCAGAAGGTCTTGTCAATGTTATCAATGACTATCTCAATAGAATGAGTAAGATAGTATTGAAGAATGGTGGCACAATAGACAAGTATATGGGTGATTGTATTATGGCATTTTGGAACGCACCATTAGATTGTCCAAATCATGCTGAGATGGCAGTAAAGACATCTATTGAGTGTGCTGAGGAAACAGATAAAATTAAAAAAGAATTTAGAGAAAAAGGTTTGCCAGATATTAACATTGGTTCAGGTGTTAATACTGGTACATGTATTGTAGGTAACATGGGTAGTGAAATGCGATTAGATTATTCTGTTATAGGTGATGCTGTAAATCTTGCGGCACGTTTAGAAGCGGCAACAAGAAATTACAAAGATAGTAATGGTAAAGTTACACCTACTTTATATTCATCTTATACGAAAGAACAATTGGTTGATATTAAATCAGTTGAAGTAGATAAGATAAAGGTGAAAGGTAAAGAAGAACTTATCACCATTTATAAACCGCAGGAGAAATCAAATGACGATATCGAGGCAAGTGACAACAATGTTGTCTAATTTTAAAGGGAGAACTAAAATGAAAAACTTAAAGAAACAGACGAAACAGCAAAAGATTAAAACATTATCGAACTTAATGAAAACGCCTAGGTATCAGACGGCCTAGTAACTGCCCATAGGTGATCCAGCGCCCTGTAATAATAATTGGGTCGTTGGATCATTTGGCGTAGTATCTTTACCAACAGATACAGTATTACCAGTATTGTTAGTTTGTATTTGTTTATTATCAGTATTAACAACTGTAACTGTTTGTCTATCGTTTCTTATAGCGTCATCATATAACGCTTCTAATTCTTCTATACGATTTAATAATCTACTTTCTTCTTGTACATTATTGGCAAGGTCAGCATCTTCTGCCGCACTTTGTAATGCCTGAATATAACTGTCTAGTTCTTCAGTTGTCATTTGAGTTACATCTGGTCCTGTACCAACAGACATATTCTGACCTGGCACTTCAATATCATTAGGATTTGTCATCACACCACCAACGATTACTCCTCCACCATGGAATGCTTCTGCGGCGGTTCTTAGACTATCAAACCCTAAGAAGTCTGCTGCAGAATAGAAACGTCTAGCAAAGAAACCACCGTCAGGATCTGGTAACATACCACCAACCATGTTCATCAACATATCACCAATGTTTGGTAGATTGAAAGATGGAAAAGATGGTAGTTTGAAACCAAATACTTCACCAGTTTCTGGATTATATATTTTCTTCGCAAAATTTGATAAACTTTCAAACATGCCAGATATAGATGGTAATTCTGGTAATTCAAAACCAAATATTTCTGCTTTACCACTTTCACTTTCACTTGGTTTAGAGAATATCTTTTTTCTAAATCCATCAACTGTATCAAATATTTCTTGGAAAGATGGTAAGTTTAATTTTTCTTTTAAATCTGTTGCTAGAGTTTTGATTGTATCTATTGGACTGAATATAGCACCTATGATACTATCAAACAATTCTGTAAACTTAAATGTTTGTAGTGCCTCTTCAGCACCAGTGAAACCCATTTTACCAAGTACAAAACCTACTGCCCCTTTTAAGAAGTCAAGTGGCATAGCAACAAGTGATTTAACAAGACCTTTTAGACCGCCTTCTATACCACCCATAAGTTTGGCAATCTTACTTGGTGGTTCTTTTATAATCATACCTCCAGGACCTACTACTGTTTCACCAGTTGCACCTGTAACCCCATCAATGATACCTTTGATAGTATCAAATGCCGCAATAACAATTGTAAATGGTAAGAATAATTTACCTAACATCTTTAAGAAACCACCAGTCTTACTAAAGAATGTTGTAAATGAAGATATAACAGGTAACTTTGTAACAGTAGTTGCCAACTTACCAACTGGTGCGAATATACCTTTTAATTTTGTAATCAATCCTGTTTCACCAAATAACGCTAACCCTTTACCACCAGTAAAGAACCTAGTTAGATTACGAGTTGCGATCCTCAGACTAATCTTTACTCTACGAACAAATCTACCAATGATACCTGTTTTAGGATTCATCAACATTCTAAATGTTGCCGCAAGTCCAAGACCAGCGGCTGGTAACCCTTTATATTCTTCTGGGTCTGGGCCATTTACACCAAAGTCTTTGATTAATTTAAATACATCTAATACTGCTTGAAAACCTTTTGTAAGACCTATAACTGTATATGTTAATATAGTTTGTAATATAGGCGCGAGTGGCACAAAGACTTCATCTTTGATAAAAACAAATACATCTTTCATCGCCGTAAATAAATCTTTGACCGCACCTTTGAACTCAGCATTTTGTAATGCTTTTACGATACCTAATATACCTAAGAAGAATATTGCCACACTACCTATGAGTGCCTTTAGACCACCAAGTGATTTAGCAAATACACCACCACCTAAATCTTTACCCTCAACTGCCTCAACTTTATTATCTTGGTTTTGTAATAATGCCAATCTTTCTTGTTCAGCCAACATAGAGGCCTGCTGTTGTAATGCGTCTTCTTGTAAACCAATTTGTTTACCAAACTGTTTGGCAAGAGATTGACCAAAACTTCTATTGGTCGTTTTTGAGGCTGCGATAATTGTCTCTTTTAATTCTTCATTACGGACAACATCATTAGCGTCATTCTCTCTTAACTTATCAATTACATTAGAAAAATCAGCCATAGTTTATTTCTTTTTTAGTGCTTGTGATCCAAAGAATGCCGCGACAATACCAGCAACAGCGATGAAATAAACACCTGCCATATCACCTAGTATTTTTGCACCTTGTTCTAAACCTGTAACTGTAGCGACAACTATTGCGATAGGGTATAATAACATACCATATAAAGAATACCATGCCATCTTTCTTTGTGCGTCTCTCATAGCGTCAGCGTCTTCTAACTCTTTACGCTTAAACTCCATATACATTTCATGCTCTTTATCTGATACTTTACCATCACCATTCGTATCTGCTGGATGTGGTACTACCGTTTTAATGTCTTCAGCCATTTTATCCCCTATTCTGCTTCGCCTCTCGATCTTTTCTATTTTGATCCTTTATATGCTCATTCAATAAAGCCAAATAGATTTCACGTTCATATGGTATCATT
>MDTB01172860.1_pt1 | contig 15790 bp, 17 predicted proteins | sample 811161 | NCBI WGS metagenome assembly MDTB01 (sample SAMN05326650, study PRJNA326480) | marine metagenome | isolation source: seawater | place: Mediterranean Sea | collected 2009 | reverse complement strand
TGGCACATCCTGCACTTGCGGTGCCACTTCCGTTGACCTGCGAACTAACCAGTGAGCACGATGCAGCGATTCAAATTCGTTTAACAGAGAGAACAGCGTTCTCCCTCAAGGGAGTGTTAATCCAACACAACAAACCTCTGGGCAGCTTTCAAACGGGTCAATCCAGGGGGAATGGCAATGTCTGGTGGTCCTTTCAAGACCAGCACGGCAAGGCTGATGGGGTGTCAGTGCTTTTTAAGGATGACCAACATTGGAATCCCTACCGCCCCATCCCCAAGCCCTCGGAGACCAACCGGGTTCTGTTCGTTGGCTGGGCAGCAGATCTTTGGTCCTGGAAGAATCCTGGTCAACCCGGTGTCTTCAGAGGCAACCGTGATCTTCTGAGAGCAGCGTCAGGGTTCTGGTCGATTTCCGACCAGTGCCTTGGTGGTCGGATGATGCGCGGATAACCCCTTTGTGCAGACAAAAGGCAGAGGAGGGCTTCTCAGGGTTAGCCGCGTGAGACGGGCAAGTGACTGAGGTGGCAGCTCGACAGCTGACCAGATCAGCCATCAATCGTCTTGCCTGCCCAGGCGTGGTGGGTATAAAGCGTCTGGTGCAGACAAAAAAACCGCCCCTAGATATGGGACGGTTCTTTAAGCCGTAGCAATCCCCATCACCCGGCCATCTGCACCAGATCTTGATCTGATGGTGGAATACTACACATAAGACCCCAGATGTGGCGTGAACGAATAGTCACTTAAGACTGCGGTTAAGCGACGTAAACAACGTGTCCTGCGTAACGAAAACGCTGCATGTGGTGGCTGCAGCCGGTATATTCAAAAACCCCATCACCCGGCCCGCTCGCTAGGCGGGCTTTTTTATTGGAGCTCCCCACATGTGGTGGGGTGCCATCCACTGATCAGATTTGCCTATCACGTCCGCAATCAACCCTTCAGCCTTGGACAACGTCAGGTTCCAGGGATCGCCCGAATCGTGATGACGATGGGAAGCAACACCATCGCAAGCAGGCCATAAGCGATCAGGCTTCCGTACAGACGTTGGCTCATGGGACGGGAGTGACTTCCTGAAATGTCCAGGAATCGGGCTGAATCAACATCCCCCAGCCGGGGGAGAATCTCTTTTCAAACCTGACGCGAGCCAACAACAGCAGCAAGCACACCGCGTCTGTCATCTATGGAGAACTTTCAGATTGCCCGGATTCCACACCCTGGCTAAGAAAACATCCAAATCGGCACGATCCATACTGGTCATGCGCGAATAACAAACAATCAAATCATTTCTTCCCGATCCGCTTTTCAGCTGTTCAAATGCTTGATCATTCACCCTATTCAGTTGACATCATTGAATTAGGTGATCGCCTACAAGATCACTTTGGGCTGACAATCCGTGAGCACCCGCATTTTGATGTGGTTGATGATGTGCACTCCACCAACAGTTATCACTACACAGGTGAAGCCATTGATGTCCAGGACTGGAGAGAGGATCATCTCGAGGGTGTTCACTGGACAGAACGCACGCGACATTTAAAAGACCTTCTTACCGGGATCGGTGCCGAGGTCTATGGCCCTGGAGATCCTGGCCACGACACCCATGTGCACCTGGCAGCGGACCAGGGAATCTTTCATTTCAACGCCTGCCAGTTCCACATCATCTTCTGCAGCGATGTCGATGGTGAGCGCTTTACCTTCAGTGGCCAAGACCAACGCCGCGCCCTCAGGGATCAGTTCAGCCAACTGCCGACGTGCTGAGTCTTGTCAAGGCTGGGAACGCACTCATCAGCGGAACAAGCTTTTTTGTTCTACGTAAGTACATGTTTCACTTCCCTGAAGCTTGTTCGGCTCCTATAAAAGCGTTGAGGGAATTGAGACGCCCTCCTCACACGGAAGAGATCAAACCCTGATCCGAGATCAGGGTTTTTTTATGGCAGACCTGATGGTCAGCTCTTTGACTTTTCTACGTCGAAGGTATCGGTGAATTCCTGGAAGGCACGCTTGAGCCGCTCCACAGGCGTCTCCTCAAGCGGACATTCCTGGGCAGTGATGTCCGCATAGGCCTGGACAAGCCTGGAATCAGGCTCGAGCACTGAAGCGAGGGCCGTCTTGAACAACACCACATTGCGCTGTGTGGTGAGTCCAGCCAGGTAAGGCTCAAGAGTCCACTGAGGTGTCTGCTGATCACCCGTGTGATCAATGAAAGCGACACGACGTGGGCGAATCAGCTGATACGCGGGATCTCCGTCGCGATCCGTGGTGTTCCTCAAGCGAGCCATCACCAGATCACCACTTGTGAGAAGCAACAAGCGGATACTGCCCTCAGCCATAAGTGGGAGGAAGTCGTCTTTCGATGATGAGGTTGTCTCCGTCTCAGCAAGCGAGGCGGAATGACGGACTCCATTGACTACCGGACCCGGCATGGCCAATCACTTTGTTGAGAAGATGTTAAGCAGTGTTGAAAACTCCCGGCCCCTCCTCAACACGATTCAGATCGAGAAAGATGTCGCACCTGACTGCGTAGGCTTGCCTGCTGAATCGCCATCCCCATGCCCCTCACCCATCTGCGGATCGCTTCTCGACGCAGTCAGCTGGCGATGGTGCAGACGAACTGGGTGAAGGCGGAACTCGAAAAAGCCCATCCGGGTCTCACCATCAGCGTTGAAGCGATGGCGACCCAAGGAGACAAGATTCTGGATGTGGCACTGGCCAAGATCGGAGATAAGGGCTTGTTCACGAAAGAACTCGAAGCACAGATGCTGATCGGACGCGCTGAGATCGCGGTCCACTCCCTCAAAGATCTACCCACCAACCTGCCCGACGGATTGATGCTCGGGTGCATCAGCGAACGTGAAGATCCAGCCGATGCCCTGGTGGTGAATGCCAAGAACAGCGACTACAAACTCGACACTCTCCCGGAAGGATCGGTTGTTGGCACCAGCTCCCTGAGACGACTGGCCCAGCTGCGGCATCACTACCCGCATCTGATTTTCAAAGATGTGCGGGGCAACGTGATTACACGTCTGGAGAAGCTCGATGCCGGGGAGTACGACTGCCTGATCCTCGCCGCCGCCGGGCTCGGTCGCCTGGGCTTCTCCGATCGCATTCATCAACTCATTCCTGGCGATATTTCGCTTCATGCCGTCGGCCAGGGAGCCCTCGGGATCGAATGCATCGAAGGCAACCCCGAGGTGCTGGAGATCATCAAGGCTCTGGAGCACACACCAACCTCCCAGCGCTGCCTTGCTGAACGGGCTTTTCTCAGGGAACTCGAGGGTGGTTGCCAAGTCCCGATCGGGGTCAATACATCCCTGGAAGGGGATGATCTGGTGATGACAGGCATGGTTGCGAGCCTGGACGGCAAGCGCTTGATCCGCAACGAGAGCCGCGGATCACGAACCAACCCGGAAGCGATTGGCATTGATCTGGCCAACCAGCTGAAACGTCAGGGGGCCGGCGAGATCCTCCAGGAAATCTTCCAGGAGATGCGGCCTGAGGCGTGATCAGCCGCGAATTTCAAGCGTGGTGCCCACATCCACGGCATCAAACAGCTGGCGAACGTGGTGATTCAACATCCGCACACAGCCAAGACTGACGGCAGCACGGATCTGAACCCAGTGCGGCCATGGCGTTCCATGGATTCCGAACTCTCCGCGCCCATTGCGATGAAAGGCCAAATAACGATCCCCGATCGGACTCGATGGACCGCTCAGCTCCTTGCGCTGACCTGATTTGTTGGACAAATAAACAGGATTGACCTTCTTGTTCAGGATCGAGAATTCGCCGACCGGCGTTGGGGTCTTGGGATCACCGATCGCCACTGGCCAAGGCCCAAGCCTCTGCCCGCCTCGGATCACACTGATCTGCCTCTTCTGTAGATCCAACAGGATGCGAGAGCTTGAAGGCGATGAGAGCACCGCCAGCTCCTCCGCCTGAGCAGCCCGTTGCGCAGGGCACATCACGGACAGCGAAAGCGCCGCAAGCCCACAGACCAGACCTCGCTTCATGAGACGCATAAGACTCTTTAGTCTCAAGTTATGCATCGCCCAGAAGAAAAGCAGCCCTGACTGGCCTCAGGCGTCCACTCTTAAGACTCTCTCCGTCTCATTGCCCGTATATCGCACCGTCTCATCGCTGCGGTTCGTCTCTCGGTCTCAGGCATGAGACTGCATCGCCATGGCCCTTGAATCACCGGAGGTACGCTCCCCTATGCCAAGCAAGCCCGGTGAGGGCCTGGGCATGACTGCAGCGTCAACGCAACGATCTCAACGTCTGTCCTTGGCCCTGCCAAGACTGCTCGAGGGCGACGACAGGGTTCGGGCGACAGAAGCGATTGCCTTCCCCTTCGAGGAGGTGCTCAGAAGCAAGCGCTGCTTTCTGCGGGCGGCATGGACCCTGAACCGCCAAGGTGTGATTCTTCTGAAGGGTGCTGCATCGGCGGATTTGGTCAACGCTCTGAACCGTCGCGTTGCCCAGCTTCTCGAGGATGCATCACAGCCCGAGCGTTCGGGAATCGATGCGATCGCCTATCTGAATCTGCCCGATCGGCGCGTTCTCAAGGGATACAACACCTTCGTGGATGCAGATCGGCCCGTCATCAACTTTCGCGTCGAGCGACCGGATGGTCGCAGTGGCAGTGACGCAGGCATGGTCGACATCTTTCACCCCGAACGACTCTCTTCGGAGATGAACGAGCTCATTCACGGCTGCCTGCATGAAAAACAGGTGCGACGACTGGTGATGGCCTCCTGTCTCACTCCACTACGGGTCAAGTGCCGCAATCTGTACGTGAATCGTGGCGTCCAGGACACCCGCGGGTTTCACTGCGACGGGCGCTCCTTGAAATTCAAATCCTTTGTTTTTCTCTCCCAGGTCGGCAGTCTCGACATCGGTCCCTATTGCTATGTGCCCACCTCTCATCGAGACCGGCGAAGCTGGAAACGCAGCCGTGCGTTCAATGAACAACACGGCATCGGCATCTACGAGTACAGCCAGCTGGACGACACCACGGCTCTACCCCTGTTCGCCTCTCCTGGAGACATGGTGATCTCCTCCCAGCGTGGAGCCCATCGAGGTCACCCCCAGAGCCCCGATGCCAGCAGAAGTGTTCTGGTGAACATGTACCAGCGGTAACCGCTGTTCAATCAACCAACTTCGGGTCAATCTCCTTCAGATAGCGGGCTTCGCAGCTCTTGATGATCTCGATGGCTTTGTCAGGTCCGAAAAAGCCGTTGACGGTGCAGGTGCCGGGCTTTTTGAGATCTTTGTAGTGCTCCCAGTAGTAAGTGGTTTCCTTCTTCCAATGATCGCCGAGATCTTCGAAGGTCTTGATGTGATCCACACGCTTGTCGTCGGCTAGAACGGCGATCACCTTGTCGTCGACCTCACCTCCGTCGTCGAAGGTCATCACGCCGATGATGCGCGCCTCAACGATCGACCCAGGAACGAGGGGCTCTGTCACGTTGACGATCTCGATGTCGAGCGGGTCACCGTCCTCGTCCCAGGTGCGAGGGATGCATCCGTAAGCAAAGGGATAAGCCAAGGATGAATAACCAACCCGATCAAGCTTGAGGTGGCCGGTTTCAGTGATCAGCTCGTACTTGTTGATTGTGTTGGAGTTGAGCTCCACAATCGTGTTGAGACGAAGCTCCGCTTCATCAGCAAAGGCCGGAAGCACGTGCAGCAGGTTGGGCATGCTGCGGCTGGGAGCCTGCTCAAGATTGGCCATGGATGGCGGTCGATAGCGCCGGGATCTTACGCGGCGGCCGCCGTGACTTGTCTGAGGCAGTGATCTGGCCGTCAGGCCAGAGGCGATGCGGTTGTACTGGACATGGCTTCCAGCTTCGACTCCAGGTAACGCAGGAATGGCTCGCTGCTCAGTGGCTGACCACTTACCTGCTGAACGAGACCCTCTGCATTGAGAGCACGGCCGACCGAATGGACACGGGTTCTCAACCAATCCAGCAGAAGCTGAACATCACCTGCTTCGATGTGCTGCTCAGGGGCACCAATCTCAGCAGCCATCGCCTCACTCAGTTGAGCGCTGATGAGATGGCCCAGCAGATAGGAGGGGAAATAGCCAAAGAGTCCTTCAGACCAATGCACATCCTGGAGACAACCCTCCGCGTCATCGGTTGGCGTCACGCCAAGCAACTGCTGGTATCGATCGCCCCATTCACCGGGCAAATCTTCAACCGACAGTCCTTCCTCAAGCAGAGCGATCTCAAGATCCGTGCGAATCATGATGTGGAGGCCGTAACTCAGTTCATCAGCTTCAACACGGTTGAGGCCAGGAGACAGAGGATTCAGATCCCGCCAGAAATCGTCGGGGCCAGCCAGGGGAGCGCCCTGCGCTGAGAAACGTCCCCACCACCGCTTTGCGAAGGCAAAACTGCGCGCCACTCTGTTTTCCCAGAACAAGGACTGGCTTTCATGAACCGCCATGGATGTGGCCTGTCCCAGCGGCCAGGCAAACCACTGATGGGTCTGATTCGGGAGCCCTTGTTCGTAGAGGGAATGCCCCCATTCATGAGCTGTCGCCAGAAAGCAGGACAGCGGTTGGCCCTTCACGATTCTGGTGGTTAGTCGGTAGTCCGAAGGCCCGAGCGTGATTGAAAACGGGTGCGGGGATCGGGCAACACAACTGATGGCGGGATCCTGTCCCCATGAGGTCAGCAACTCTTGACACAGCTTCTGCTGAGCGTTCTTGGATAGGTCCCATCCAAGGCTGCGAGGACGAGGGGCGTGGGTTGCCTGTTCGACCAGTTCCGGCAGGCGACGCCGCAGAGGCGCCAAAAGGTCCCGGAGTCGCGACAGGGTGAGATCGGGTTCGAACGGTTGGGCCAACGTCTCCCAGCAGCTGCGCGGCTCTGCCAGCTGAGCCGCCTGGTCCTGACGCAGCTTGATCATCCGCTGCAGCGCTGGAGCGAAAAGCGAAAAATCAGAGGTGCTGCGAGCCTGCTGCCAGAGGCTGTATCCCTCGGACTTGGCCCTTGCCAAGGCTGCAACAAGAGCCGGATCAAGGGAACGCTGCCGACGAAGATCCTGCTCAAGTAGATCAAGGTTGCGGCCACGATCGACGGACTGCGCCGTCTTTGAAGAGTCCTTCCACTCCTGGCGAGCAGCAGCAATGTATTCCGCGTAGCGATCCGCGCTTTGGCGTGCATGAAGCTGCGTGGCCAGCAGCGAGAGCTGTTCCCCCCTCCACGCCGATCCACCAGCCGGCATTCGGGTGTTTTGGTCCCAGTAGAGGGTGCTTTGGATCGAACCGAGAAGTTGGGTTTCCCTGAGATACGACCCCAATCGGTCCCAAGCCGAAGCAACGGCTTTCATCTGTTCAATCCATTCCCCAAACGTTAACGAGAAGCATGCTCAGCAGAATCCTCCTCTCTTACAACGGAATCCTGCGGATTGTCCTGGTTGTCCCTGAGACGCTTAAGCCAACGGCTGTAGGCCACAGTCCGTTCCTGATCGGTCCCATCGGTGACTCGCTCGGAAAATCCTTCGAAAGGAGGATGGGATTGGTCTCGCACGGCTAAGACGGATGTCTCCTCACCAGTGTGGACACACAGACCGTGTGAATCAACTGCTGGTTGCGCAACCGCTCCCGGAGGTGTTGCAACGCTCGCGATCCCGGCACAAGGAGTCGAGATCCGGGCGACCAGTGATTTGAAGTCTGCGGGCGGCCCAGACGCCGTACAACGCATCAACTAGCGGTGCAATCACGGGCAGGCGCGTGGGGCGATAAACCCAGCCGAGCCCAATCAATCGATAGGCCTCACGAAAAACGGCAACGTCCCGCAGGACAGTGCCGGAGCCATCGATTGCATGGATGCTGCCCATGGCTTGCCGATAACCAATACCGCCAAAAGCTGAAGGGTCGTAATCCGAGGCATCGATATCCACGAAGGCGAGACGCTGATGCCGATCACGTGTCTGAAGGAAGCGGACCTCCCGCATGCAAAGCGGGCAGGCGCCGTCGTACAGCAAGGTGAGATCTGGTGAAGCCATCAGGCTCGAAATCATCATCAACATCGCTCCCTAGGTTGATGGAATCGAGCCTGGAACTGTGGCTAATCAACTGGCAATGATTCAGCACGAGCTGGATGTTCCGACGCGCGGCAGCGGGTTCACGCGTCTCGACCCAATCATCAACCGATGGCTGGCCACAACAGGTATCAGCAACGGGGCTCTGCATCTCACCTGCCTGCACACCAGTGCCAGCCTCACAATCAACGAAAATGCTGATCCGCGGGTCTTGGACGATTTGGCGAGCTGGATGGATCGGGTTGTCCCCCGGAACCATCCATACCGTCATGACGATGAAGGACCGGACGACATGCCAGCGCACATACGCACTGCTCTAACAGCCCAGACCATGACATTGAGTCTTGCCAAGGGACGGTTATGGCTCGGAACTTGGCAGGCTGTTTATCTGTGGGAGCACCGCGATGCAGCTCACCAACGCCGGATTGCCTGTCAGCTGATCGGAGAACAGGACTCAGCCGCTCAACGAGCAACCAAGCTGAATCAGGACATCCTGCAGCGCCATGATCCGGATGCCTGGGCCCGCGATGGGGGGTTGGACACCGACGTTGATCTAATGGTGGATCGCTTGCACGACATCACATCGGATTCACTCCCCGCAGATCCATAAGCTCAGCAGGCTTCTGGATGAAAATCGAGGTTGGGAATGGCATCACGATGTTTTCTCTTTCAACATAGGAGAGAAGATCATGATTAATTCGATCAACAGCCTTCAGAAACAGACTATAGGTCGGGTGAAAAGCACGGAAATCAAATATAAAATCATAGCTGTAATCAGAAATTTTCAGAAGCTCGCAACTACCAAAGGTGATCTGCTCATCAAGGCAAACAATCTCTTTGAGCTGATCAGGAATCCTGCGTCGCACAGTTTCTGGAGTTTGGTACGCCACTCGCAAAACAATTCTCGACATCAGTATCTGAGCGATAATCTGCTTAAAGCGCACAAAAATTTTCTTGCGCGTCTCTAAATAGGCTTCCCAGGTTAAAAAATCACCATATCCAAAGCCGATAATTGTTAATTCATCCCCTTTGACCTGCTCAACATTGACGCGCGTATTATCCAACTCATCAGAGCTCTCCAGATATCGGTTGATGAAAAATAACAGCTGATTCACCTGGGCTGATGTCAGCGACACACTGATCGGAACACGGATTTCAACCCCCTGACGGTGCTCATTACCTGTCAACAATTGACGATCAGAGAAGTTGACGATGATCGAATCATCTGCGACAGAATTAGGGATGGCGACCGTACTTGTAACAGTTTGAATCTCAATGGAACGCAATCCAATCTTGGTGACATATCCCAGATACTCACCAATTCTGCAGAACTCACCAACCCTTAAAGGACGATCCGTTTGTATGGAAAATCCCGCAAAAAGGTTACTGAGAAGCTTGGATGCGCCGAGCGCAATCGCCAAGCCAGGGACAGAGGACAAAGCAAGCACCAGGCTGCCAGGAAGACCCAACTGAATCAACATCCGGTAAACAAGAAAAAGCGCAACAATTCCCGAGAGGGCTCGACAAATTGGCTGAACTCGACTGCCCCAGCGCTTTAACTTAATCGACGAATTACTGCCACGGACACGCAACAATGTTTCAGCACCTGATTTACCCAGAGCCTCAAAAAAGTAAAACGCTAGAAGGCATGCTGAGAGGCACCAAGCCACATAAAAGAAGTACGTGGTAAACACCAAAGGTGTACCAGTGAAATTTAAATAGTCATCAACAAAAACCTTGGAGATCGTCGTTAGAGGAAGAATCGGAAAAACAAACAACACACGCCTCCAGGCAACCTCGTCTTCATTCCAAACGCCGTCAAGCCTCTCCTGAGCAGAACTAGTTGTTAACGTCGTAACACGATCTACATGACTTGCGATCAATCTGGAGATCATCGTGAACACGAAAACAACATAAAGAACGAAGGCCAGAGTCGCAAACAAAATCTGAAACGCAGTTTGGCCTGCAAAAACATCAACCTCGATAAACTCGTGAATCCAGCTAGGCAGATTTAGATACCATTTAGGCGGCACCAGGTGCCATGGTGTTCGAATAAAATTACGATAAAAATCTGGGGTTGCGAAAGGAACTCCTTGCAACTTTTCAGCATGAGACTCAATTTCCTTATACATTCTTGCCGCATTTGCAACTGTTGAAGGGCTGAAATACCAGTCATTTCCTTCCTGTTCAGCATCACTTGCCAACACGATTCCCGTACTCGGAAGGCGCCACGACAACACATCACGTTTGACAAGGCCTTGATTCATCAATCGCACACCTTCTTCATCAGGTATCTCAATCGGTCGGCGGCTATTAGAAAACACATAATCCAACACCAATTTCAATTGAATCGCCGCTTCATCAACCAAATCACTTCTAACACTTTCAGGAAAATCCGAACCATTCAATGCTTTGATTGCAAGTCCAAATAAAACATCAACATTGTGAATCCGCGTCTTCATCTCCGGCGTCCAACCGAAGCCTGGATCTTGTTTGGCGTCCCTGCGGATCGCCTCGATTTCACTACCGATACTCGCCATTACGGCGTAAAAATTCAGCAGGGTCTCTTTTGGAGCACGATCCTCGACATGACCAATTGGTGAGTCGTCCCAAAAAAGCGCCAGACGTTGAAGCTCTCCATAAAAGGGTTGGTCATCAATTTTGATGATTGGTTTTAAAACCTCTCCTTCGATACCAACAATTGTTGATTTTTCAACTTCAGGGGTTTCAAATGTATCAATGGCGTTCGGCACGCTCTGATCCATCCCGTCCGATTCCTCTTGAACAAGATCAGCCTTCTCTTCACTAGGTTGATCCTGAGCACTGCCATCGATTGGGATGGCCAGCGTGAAAACAATACTGAGCAGACAAGCGGTACAAAAGCAAAGAAAGCGACGCAGTGCTGTTGTCACCGTCTGAGGCCTGAGAATTGGCCACATCTTCCCAGAGTGATGGCAACACAATGGGATGCGTGCTGCCTTTCAAGGTCCTATGGCCTCCCTGCTCACAAGCGATCAGAGACAACAGCTCGGCACCACACTGCCGTGCTGGACGCTGACTGCGGATCGACTGAGACGCGACCTTCAGTTCAGCGATTTTGTTGAAGCTTTTGGGTTCATGAGCCAGGTGGCTCTTCTGGCGGAATCACGCGGACACCATCCCAACTGGAGCAACGTCTACAACCGCGTTTCGATCGAGCTCACCACACACGACCTGGGAGGACTCAGCGATCTTGATGTCGATCTGGCTGCCGCCATCGATGCCTTGCTGCCAGCATGAGATGAGTGGGACCACTGTTATGACCTCAGCCACCGCACCAGCCGGTGTACCCGTCACCATCCTCACTGGTTTTCTTGGGGCTGGAAAGACCACCCTTCTGAACCACATCCTCAGCAATCAGAACGGCGTCAAGACTGCAGTGCTGGTGAATGAATTCGGTGAGATCGGCATTGATAACGATCTCGTGGTGAGCACCGGACAGGACATGGTGGAATTAAGCAACGGTTGCATCTGCTGCTCGATCAACGACGAGCTGATGGAAACGGTGGATCGTGTGATCTCACGTCCTGGAGAACTCGACTACATCGTGGTTGAAACCACCGGGCTCGCTGATCCCCTGCCGGTGGCCATGACCTTTCTCGGCAGTGAACTGCGGGAGCAGACACGGCTCGATTCGATCATCACTCTTGTTGATGCAGAGAACTTCGATCAGGCAGTGCTGGAGACGCAAGTGGGTCGAGCTCAGGTGATTTATGGGGACATTTTGTTGCTGAACAAAGTGGACCTTGTCTCCCCTGAACGCCTCAAGGACGTGGAGGAGCAGCTGCGAGAGGTGAAGAACGACGCTCGAATTCTTCACTCTGTGAAAGGAGAGGTTCCCCTGCCACTGCTGCTGAGCGTTGGATTGTTCGAATCGGACAAGGTGGCTGAACCGTCCCATGGCCACGACCATTCCCACGACCACGACCATTCCGACAGTCACGACCATGACCACGGCCATGAACACAGTCATGACCATGGACACCACGGACACGATCACGGGCATGCCCACGAACACGATCACGGACATGAGCATGGACATGACCACGATCACCAACACAGTGACCATCTGGCCGTGGATGGTTTCACCTCCCTCTCCTTCAGCAGCGAGGGGCCCTTTGGACTGAGGCGATTTCAGAATTTTCTGGACAACGAGCTGCCGGCAGAGGTGTTTCGAGCCAAAGGAATTCTTTGGTTCGAGGAAAGCGAACGACGCCATGTGTTCCATCTGGCTGGCAAGCGCTTCTCCATTGACGACAGCGATTGGACCGGGGAGAGAAAAAACCAGCTTGTGCTGATCGGTCGTGACCTTGAACACGACACCCTGCGCCAACAGCTTCAGGCCTGCGTTGCCCCGACAAGCTGACTATGTTGATGCGATGGTGATCGGTTCCATGGCTGAAACTCTCGCCCTCCTCGCTCTGGTGATGGCCGCCAGCCTGTTGATCTGGCTCCTTGAGGATTCCGACGACGACAATTCCGGCGGCGGACTTCGTGAACCCGTGCTGATCCCGATTCCTGTGCGAAACGAGCCTCGACGCTGACGGTCCTTGCAGGATTTGTTCGGGTTGGTGCAAGGCATCAAAAAGCCCCCTGCATCTGCAGGGGGCTTTTTGATGGGTCAGAGACACAGGCGCTCTGACAGCCGCCCTGCTCAATTCACTGCAACTGCTCCGAATCCAGATCCTCCCTTCACAGACGCCAGAGCTGTGCCGTCGAGGAATTGCTGATCCAACAGCAGCAGTGCAGCCGTATTGGAGCCGGCAAGACGCAGACGCTTGCAAACAAACCGAGCCTCTGCTTCCTCCTGCACCTGTTCCTCGACAAACCAATCGAGCATGGCTGTTGCGCTGCGTTCGTTCAACTGTTCAGCAAGGCTGTACAGCCTGTCGATAGAGGCTGTGACGCCTTTTTCCAGGCTGGCAACAACATCAAATAGATCCTTCACAGAGGGCCAGCTGCGTTCCGGTGCGTCAACGGTGGGCAGCTCAACTTGTTGATCACTATCAACAAGGAAGGCGATCATTCGATACGCATGACCACGCTCTTCATTGCTTTTATTCAACATATAAGTTGAAAAACCAACAAGATCATTTTCACGCAACCAAATCGACATCGCGAGATAGGTATGGCTTGCCTGAAATTCAGAGGACAAGTGATCGTTGATTGCACGGGTGAGATCTTTCATTAATAAAAAAGAGAAATAATGTTTGGATAATTTAAAACCCTGAAGCGATCAAGCAGCAATCTTTGTCAGATCAATTCTTTGGGGCAACAGCTTGACGGAAGCATCCTTTTTCAAAGCCACGCGACAGCGAGCATGGGGAAGGTAATTCTGTTCCAGTGGACATCTGGCACGCAAAAGCAAGTCACCAAGTCTGATTCTGTATTCCCAGAGGTCACCAAGAAACTCCCGGCCAAGAACACTGGCCTGGGCACCTGCATCAGCCACTAAACCAATGGATTGCGGATCAACCAGCACACATGCTTCATCCGGCCAGTCCTGCTGAAGAACCTCGAGCTGCACACGGTTCCTGAAACTGCCAAGAGCGCAAGACAACTCCCCACGCTTGGGCTGCTGCACTGGAATGACATTGCTCTGCAACACAAACGATCCAACAAAAGCTGTTGCGGGATCACGCACGATCTCCTGAGGGGACGCGCATTGGTGAAGCAAACCGTCTCGCATCACCGCCACACGATCACAGATCGCCAAAGCTTCAGCTGGATCGTGGGTCACGATGACGCCACTCGCGCCACAGGCTTGCAACACCCCACTCAGTTCGCCGCGAAGGCGTAAACGAACCTCGACATCCAGGCTCGAAAAAGGTTCATCCAGCAAAACAACCTTGGGCGAGGGCGCCAAAGCCCTGGCGAGGGCCAAGCGTTGGCGCTGCCCACCGGAAAGCTGATGGGGAAAGCGCTTCTCGAGCCCCTGAATCCCAAGCAGTTCAAACAACCAGGACACACGGCTGGTGTCAGCGCCCCTCGTCAGACCGAAACAAGCGTTCTTCCAGGCCGTTAGGTGTGGGAAGAGGGCATAGTCCTGAAACACCATGCCAACGCCACGACGTTCAGGAGGAACCAGTCGCCCCGAGCCACCCACCGGATCTCCTCGCATGAAAATGGTGCCCTTGGCGGGATTTTCAAAGCCAGCGATGCAGCGCAGCAGAGTGGTTTTTCCGCAACCAGATGGACCCAGAAGCCCCAGCAGCTCTCCCTCTGCGATGTCGAGATCAATGCCCCTGAGCGACCAGCCATCGCCGGACCCTGGATACCGGTGCCAGATCGACTGGAGAGAAACAGGGTTCGCCACTATGCGCGATTGATTGAGTGATTAAGTCGAATCATGAAAAGAGACGTCCCGGACGGCTGCATCAATTGAGGACGCAAGGTGTGCGATTTAAACCTTGACCTTGGCTTGATGCATGGCCTTCATTAAAGGGTGTTTATCCCGTACCACCTCAAGAAAGTTGAAGGCCTAAGTGAGATTGAACACGACCCTAAATGCCGAGACCTGTAGTCATTCAGGAGCATCCCATAGCAATCATCAACCTCTGCCGCAGCCAAGCAAGGTGTATGCCGAGCAGGAGTCGCAGGCAAAACAATCTCGACAAATATTCCGGCAAACCTGTTCCTTGGAAAGGCCTATCAGGGACATACCTGCCAAATCCTCAGACAAATCATTTGAACAGACATTCCATCAAGACGCTTCAGGTGCCCACATAGATACGCATGGGTAAAAACAGTTTCACCAGGCATGCATAGGCCCATGATCGATGCGGGCCCGGCCATAAGGATGCATTTAATCAAGCCACATCACAACAATTCAGATGCTGTTTGCCACCCTACGAACTGCTGTATAGACTCAACGAATCAATTGATTGACCAGGCAGAATGGCGATAACACCATTAATACGTTCAGGCAACCGATCTGTTCTTGTGGTTCTTTCTGCGTCAATTGCCCTGTTGGCAATTTGGCCACTGATCAGTTTACTTAACGAAGCAATTCAAGCCTCAGAAGGTAATTTTCTCCAACTGAGCGCCGACGGCGGTGAACAGATTCTTGGCACCTTTCAACTTCTGATCGGCAGCGCATTCTTCGGAACGGTGATCGGAGCTGCCAACGGCTGGCTGCTCAGCAACTGTCGCTTCCCAGGCCGGCGCTGGCTTCGCATTGCCCAGCTCATTCCCCTGGCAACGCCCGCCTATTTGCTGTCTGCCACGTTGATCGACCTCGGAAGCCGCAACGGAATCCTGATCAATGGCATCGGCTGGGGAATTGCCGTCATGGCACTCAGCACCTACCCCTACGTTTTCCTGTTAAGCACCGAAAGCTTCTCGGTGAGCGGTCGACGGCAGCTTGAAGCTTGCCGCAGCCTCGGTGTTGGGCCATGGCAAGCCTTCCGTCGTGTTGCACTACCCATTGCCCTGCCGGCCATCGGGGCAGGTGTTGCCCTGATGGGAATGGAGATCGTGAACGAACTGGGAGCGGTGGAACTGCTGGGAATTCCAAGTCTTTCCGCCGGCATCCTCGAGGCATGGCAGGCAGAGGGCAATCCCGCAGGGGCCATCGCTCTCGCGCTGGTCACACTGGCGATCGTTCTCAGCCTCGTTGCAGCTGAGCGTCAGTTGCGTCAACGCAGCCGTCGGTGGAGCGATGGTGTTGCCGGAGGTGATGCCACGGCCTGGGAACTGAAAGGCTCTCGAGC
>MDTB01149440.1_pt1 | contig 15790 bp, 17 predicted proteins | sample 811161 | NCBI WGS metagenome assembly MDTB01 (sample SAMN05326650, study PRJNA326480) | marine metagenome | isolation source: seawater | place: Mediterranean Sea | collected 2009 | reverse complement strand
TCTTGGTCAAAACTTCTTAATAGATCAAAATATAATTAAAAAAATTATTAGTTTAGTGAAAATTAAAAATCAAAATGTAATTGAGATTGGTCCGGGAAGAGGTGCTTTAACTGACGAGATATTTAAAAGAGAGCCTAAAACATTTACTGTAATTGAAAAGGACAATCAGCTAGCTAAAGAATTAAATGAAAAATATTATAAAAAAAAAAATTAAGATTTACAACGAAGATATTTTAAGATTTGATTTACAGAAATTAAATATGAAAAATTCAATTATTTTTGGAAATTTGCCATATAATATTTCTTCCCAAATTTTGGTTAAATTCATAAAACTAAATAAATTACATTTACAAATAAATAACCTTATCTTTATGTTTCAAAAAGAATTAGGTGAAAAAATAATTTCTAATTATCCTTCAAAAAAGTACGGAAGATTATCTATTTTATCAAATTTTAAGTTTAATATTTCGAATAATTTCTTAGTATCACCAAACTGTTTTTACCCAAAACCTAAAATTGACTCAATGATTATACATTTTGTCCCAAAAAAAAAAATATATCATAATATTAAAGAAATTGGTAATTTAGAAAAAATTACAAATATTTTTTTTTCAAATAAAAGAAAAATGATAAATAAGAGTTTAAAAAAGATATTCAACAATAATGAGTTTGAGAAAATTAAAGAATTGAAGACTAAACTAAGACCAGAAAATGTTAAGCCAGAGATTTACTATAAAATTACTGAACTGTTTGAGAAATTGTAGTTAATTTTTTTTCCTTCAAAATTATATTAGAGATTTGTTTAAAGCAAACATCTAAGTTTTCATTGATTAATATATAATCATAATCATTCCAGTGTTTTATATCCTCTTCGAAAGAGCTAAACCTTTTTTCGACTTCATTTTCTGTATTTTGATTTCTTTTAATAAGTCTTTTTCTTAATTCTTCTTTATCATTTGTTATCAGAAATATTTTAATAAGATTTAAATTTTCGAATTTTGATAATTGTTTTGTTCCCTGCCAATCAATATCAAATATGATATCATTTGTTTTAATAACATCATCTACATTTTTTTTTAGAGTCCCATAATAATTTTCATAAATTTTTGCATATTCGTAAAATTCATTATTCTTTATCAATTTTTCAAATTTTTTTACTGAGACAAAAAAATAATCTACGCCGTCTACCTCATTTGATCGAGGTGATCTTGTTGTATGTGAGACTGAGATTCGAAAAGATTGAAATTTTTGCTGAATTTTTTTAGTTAATGTTGTTTTGCCTACTCCTGATGGAGAAGACAATATTATCATTATATTTTCTCCCCCATGGAACATTTTTTAAAATTTATTTACCAGATTTATTTTCTACAAATTTTATTGCATCGCCAACTGTAAGAATTTTTTCAGCTTCACTATCAGAAATTTCCGATCCGAATTCTTCCTCAAAAGCCATGACTAGTTCTACTGTGTCTAAACTGTCAGCTCCTAGGTCGTCTATGAAGCTTGCTTCATCAGTTACTTTTTCTTCTTCTATTCCCAAGTGATCTGCAACGATTTTTTTTATTTTTCCACTAATTTCCTCTGACATGAAATCCTTTCATAATTTAATAATTTCTTAATAAATTATTCATAAGAATTGTCAAGGCATATACATCCCGCCATTAACATGTATGGTTTCTCCATTAATATATTTTGCACTGTCAGAAGCTAAGAAAGCTACACAATTTGAAACGTCCTCACTTGAGCCTAAATCTCCCGATGGAATCTTGGTAATTAAAATATTTTTATATTCTTCATTAATTTTTTCTGTCATTTCTGTTTTTATGAAACCAGGCGAGACACAATTAATGTTTATATTCTTCTTGGCATATTCTATTGCTAGACTTTTTGAAAAAGCTACCATGCCTGCTTTAGAAGCGGCATAATTTGCTTGACCCATGTTTCCAGTATGTCCTACTACAGAAGTAATATTAATTATTTTACCGTATTTATTTCTTATCATTTTTTTTATTGCATATTTACTCATTAAAAAACTTGATGTGAGATTAATATCTAAAACTTTTTTCCAATTTTCATTAGAAAGTCTTATAGATAAATTGTCTAGTGTTATACCTGCATTATTAACTAAAACTTCTAATCCACCCAATTTTTTTTCTGCAAGATCAATAAATTTCTCAATCTTTTCATGTTCTTCCAATCTAAATTTTTCAATTTGAATGTTAGGAAAATTATTTTTTAGAATATTTAATTTTTCTTCATTGGTTCCAGTAGCTAATACATTTGATCCAAGGTTATAGAATTTTTCAACTATACTATTTCCTATACCTCCTGTAGAGCCAGTAATTAAAACTTTTTTATTTTTTAAATTTATCATTTAAATTTTGAATATCACTTATTGAATTAATTGAAAAGCAATTTGAATTTTTTATAGTTCTCTTTACCATGCCTGATAATACTTTACCTGGTCCAATTTCAACAAAATTTTTTACTCCCTTATTTGCAATATAAAGCATACTTTCTCTCCATCTTACTGTAGAAAAAATTTGATCAATCAATAATTTTTTAATCATTTTTGGATCTTTTTCCGGAAGTGCAGTTACATTACTTATTATCTCATAATTTGGCATGTTAAATTGAATATTTTTAATTTTGTCTTCCATTTTTTTTGCTGCTGGTTTCATTAATTTACAATGGAATGGTGCACTTACTTTAAGTGGAATTGATTTAATTTTTTTTTCTTTTAAATTAGATTGTAGTATTTTTACATCGTCTACGTTTCCACTTACTATTACTTGTCCTTCAGCATTATCATTTGCAATTTCGCAAACTCCTTTTTTTTCTTTTAAGGATGCTATTAGTTCAATTACTTCTTTTGTTTTCACTCCCAAAATAGCTATCATAATTCCTTTGCCCAATGGAACGGCTTCTTGCATTGCCTTACCTCTTTCATTTAATAGATAGAGAGCGTCATTAAAATTAATTGAGCCAGAGCACACTAGGGCGCTGTATTCACCTAAAGAGTGGCCTGCGAAATATTTAAATAAATTTATATCAAAACCAAATTCATTTTTTAAAACTTTAAATATTGAATAACTCACTGTTAAAATTGCTGGTTGAGTATTTTCGGTTAAGCTCAACTTTTCATCTGGTCCTTCTAAAATAATTTTTGAAATTGAAAATTTGAGTGTTTCATCGGCTTGATTAAATATTTCTTTTACAATATTAAAATTCTTGAAGAATTCTGATGCCATTCCAACTAATTGAGAACCCTGACCTGGAAATAATAGAGAATTCATTTAAACTACTTTTATTTAATAATTATTAATGTTGATATAGTTGTTCATTATAGTATAAAGCATTTTTTATAAATAAATAAAATAATGTAATTAATTAAGAGATTTATGGCTTTTTACGAGAATACTATTGTTACTAGAAAAGATTTAGCTGAAAAGGATCTGAGTCAAATTAAAGAAAGATATTCAGAAATTATCAATTCCTCATCTGGTAAGGTAATTAAAATAGAAAACTGGGGTTTGCTTAATTTTAAAAATAAAATTAATAGACAGAATAAAGGTTTTTATATTCACTACAAATTTGAGGGAAATAATAAAACTTTAACGGAAATGAAAAAAAAACTTAAAATAGATAATTCGATAATAAGATATTTAACGGTAAAATATAAAAAACTTGATACAAATAACGAATATTTTAATAAAGATAAAAATATTGATGAAAAGAAAAAATAAAAAATTTCAAAAAAAAAGCTCAAATTCACTTAATAAATTAAGTTTATTTCAAAAAAGTGACAGTAGGTTTTCAAAAAGATGTCCTTTGTCAGTTAAGAATGCTCCGATTGTAGATTATAAAAACATTAGTTTGTTAAAAAAATACGTTTCCGATAACGGGAAGATAATTTCGTCACGAATAACATCTGTATCATTTGGCAAACAAAAGAAATTAACAAAAGAAATTAAAAAAGCAAAAATCCTAGGACTTATTTAATGGAAATAATTTTGTTAGAAAATATTCTTAATTTAGGAAATATAGGGGATAAAGTAAAAGTTAAAAATGGATATGGAAGAAATTTTCTATTAAAACAAGGCAAAGCTTTAAGGTTTAATGAAAAAAATCTTAATTTTGTAAATAAAAAAAAAGATGAACTTAATAAGAAAAATACAGAATTAAAAAGTAAATTTTTACAAACCGCTAAATTGATTAATAATAAGACATATGAATTTATTAAAGAAAGTAAAGAAAACGGTGAATTGTATGGTTCCATTAAACCTAAAGAAATTACGAGTTTAATACAAGAAAAGGAGAACGCAAATGTTAGTCCTTCCCAAATTATATTAAAAGATGAATTAAACAAAGTTGGTTTATTCGCGGTTGAAGTAAATTTTCACTCTGAAGTAAAAGCAAAAATTTCAATTAAAATAAATAAAATAAAGTCTAAATAACTTCTCCACAGAGTGGTAAAATCGGTGAGTAACTTTTTCTTTAAGAAACATAGTTTAAATCTAATATAATCTAGTGAAAGAAATAAACTCTCTTCAGAATAAAATAGAAAATAAACATCCATCTAATTTAGAGGCTGAGCAAGCTTTATTGGGCTCAATATTAGTTAATAACGATATTATTGACGAGATTTCATCGATCGTTAATTCTAATATATTTTATGATCCTGCACATATAAAAATTTTTGAGGTGATAGAAAATTTAAACAATAAAGGAATGATTGCAAATCCGATAACTTTAAAAAATTTTTTTGAGAAAGATAGTATGCTAAAAGAAGTTGGCGGAACTGAGTATTTAGTAAAACTCACACGATTTTCAGGTTCTGCGAAACAAGCTGTAGACTATGCAAAAGTAATTCATGAAATGTATTTAAGAAGAGAATTGGTTCAAATTTCTGATAAGTTAACTTCTGACACTATTAATGCTAATTCCCAAGAACAAAATGCAGAAAATATTATTGAGGATACGGAAAAATCTCTTTTTGATTTAGCTGAGAGAGGTAGTTTCTCTCAATCGTTTATAAAATTTAATCAAGCCTTAGATCAAACTATTGAAATGGCAACTTTAGCTATGCGAAGTGACCAAGGTATTGTTGGTGTACCTACTGGTTTGAGTGATTTAGATGAAAAATTAGGAGGATTGCATAAATCAGATTTAGTAATTTTGGCTGGTAGACCATCAATGGGTAAAACAGCTTTAGCAACTAATATAGCTTATAATGCTGCACAAAATATTTTAAAAAGAGAGGAGAAATCCTCTGTAGCTTTCTTTTCTTTAGAGATGTCATCGGAACAATTATCAACTAGAATTCTCTCTGAGCAAGCAAGGATAAGATCAGATGATATTAGACGTGGTAAAGTTAATGAGGAGGAAATTAATAGATATATTGAAACTTCAAGAAATATTTATAGTCTACCATTATATATTGACGAAACACCAGCTATTACTATAGCTACACTAAGTAATAGAGCTAGGCGGGTAAAAAGATTATTTGGATTAAGCTTAGTTGTTGTTGATTATATACAATTAATGAGATCAAGCTCAAATAAAAATGATGGAAGAGTTCAAGAGATTTCTGAAATAACTCAAGGATTGAAAGCATTAGCTAAGGAGCTATCTGTACCTGTATTAGCGCTATCGCAGCTATCTAGAGCTGTAGAACAAAGAGACGATAAACAACCGCAATTAGCAGACTTAAGAGAGTCAGGGTCAATTGAGCAAGACGCTGATGTAGTAATGTTCGTTTATCGAGAAGCTTATTATTTGGAGCGAAAACAGCCGAAATTAGGATCTATTGAGCATGCTGAATGGCAATCAAAAATGAATGATGTTAATGGTTTGGCAGACATTATTTTAGGGAAACAAAGACATGGCCCTACCGGGACTGTCAAAGTAGAGTTTGAGGGAATTTACACAAAATTTAAAGATTTAGGCAAAAATTAACCTCAATTTTTTCTTTAGTTATAACAAAATTAAGATATATCTGAAATACTCTGATGTTTGCTAGTATTTATAAAAAAGTAGTTATAGATTTTTCAAAAATAACAGTTTTTTTAATAACAATAGCAATAGTTTTTTCATTATACCAATCAAAAAATTTTAATTTAGATGCATCGTCTGATGCTCTTTTGCTAGAGGGAGATCCTGACCTTAAGTATTTAAGAGAGGTAAACCAAACTTATGGTTCAAAAGATTTTCTAGTTTTGACTTATACTCCAGTTTCAAGTTTTACTGAAAAGGAGACGATCCTTAATCTTCAACTGCTTAAATCAAAAATAGAAAAATTAACATGGGTAGATAGTGTGATAACTGTCATTGATGTTCCTCTTTTGAAAAGCACTGATGAGGGTTTAATGGAAAGACTCAAAAATTATAAAACTTTAGCTTATCCAGAAATTGATAGAAAAAGGGGCTTCGATGAAATTATTAATAGCCCTATATACAAAAATTATGTTATCAGTGAAGATGGTAAAACTTCGGGTGTAGTAATTTATCTTAAAAAAGATGAAAGATTAGCCGAGTATATAAAAGTAAAAGACAAATACTTTATTCAATCTAAAGAAACAGGACTTACGAAAGAAGAAAAAATTAATTATAAAAAGTTTAACGAAGAATATGAAGATTATAAAAATTTATACAATATTAGAAATCATCAAAATATAACCGAAATTAGAGATGTTATAAGTAAATACGGTCAAAATGCTAAGATTCATTTAGGAGGCATTCCAATGATTGCCGATGATATGATGAGTTATATTAAAAGCGATATTCTAGTTTTTGGATTTGGTGTTTTTATTTTTATTGTATTGACTTTATGGTTTATTTTTAAAAATTTAAAATGGGTGGTTATGCCATTATTAGGTTGCGCAACCTCAGTAATCATAATGATAGGTCTATTAGGTTTACTTGGTTGGAAGGTAACAGTTATTTCGTCAAATTTTATTGCTTTAATGCTTATATTAAATATGGCTATGAACATTCATTTAACCGTAAGATTTTTACAATTAAAAAAAGAATTTCCTAAACTCTCAAAAGATGAAGTTGTATTTGAAGCAAGCAAAAAAATGATACTACCTATTCTTTATACTGTTTTGACTACTATTTGTGCTTTTTTGTCTTTAGTATTTAGTGGGATCAAACCAATTATTGATTTTGGATGGATGATGACATTGGGGCTGCTGGTATCTTTGTTGGTGACTTTTTTATTATTACCTTCTTTAATAAATTTACTCTCATCAAATAATGAAATAGGTCTGCAAGATACTGAAAAATCTTTTATTACAAGTGCACTGGGTTCGTTTACTAAAAAAAATATAATTATAATTTTTGGTTCAACTTTATTAATAATTATTTTTAGCGTAGTTGGAATATTTAAACTTGAAGTAGAAAATAGTTTCATAAATTATTTTGATAAAGAAACAGAAATTTATAAAGGAATGAAGAAAATTGATGATGATTTAGGAGGCACTACTCCATTAAACATCATTCTAAAATTTCCTACTAAGTTAAAAGATTCTAAAAATAATTCAGACGAATTTGATGAATGGGAAGAGGAAAATGGAACTGACGAGGATAAATCCAAATATTGGTTTACTAGAGATAAAATGGACAAGATAATTAAAGTTCATGACTATTTGGACTCATTACCAGAAATTGGAAAAGTTTTGTCTTTTGGATCGATTTTAAGGGTGGCCGAAGATTTAAATAATAAAGAGTTACAAAGTTTAGAAATAGCAGTTTTGTATAGCAAAATTCCTGCAACAATTAAAAATGAGATAGTATCACCATATATATCTGTTGAAAAAGATGAAGCAAGAATAAGTGTAAGGATAAAGGACTCATTAAAAGATTTAAGAAGAAATGATTTAATAAATAAAATAAACTCTGAATTACATACCAAACTTGGCTTAGATAAAAATGAATATAAATTATCAGGGGTTTTAATATTATTTAATAATTTATTACAGAGTTTATTTAAGTCCCAAATACTTACATTGGGAATAGTGATACTTGGTATCTTTTTAATGTTTTTTGTGTTGTTTAGAAACCTAGTACTTTCTTTTATTGGAGTTGTTCCAAATTTTATAGCTGCTTTTTTTATTCTAGGAATAATAGGTTTAATTGGAATTCCGCTAGATATGATGACTATCACTATAGCGGCTATAACTATAGGCATAGCAGTCGATAATAGTATTCATTACATATACAGATTTAAAGAAGAATTTAAAAAAATTAACAACTATAATAAAACTTTAGACAGATGCCACAGCACTGTTGGAATAGCTATTTTGAATACCTCAATTACAATAGTGTTTGGTTTTTCAATTTTAGTGCTATCTAATTTTATTCCTACTATTTACTTTGGCGTATTTACAGGAATTGCTATGTTATTAGCTATGATATCAGTTTTAACTTTGTTGCCAAAATTAATTCTTACATTAAAACCATTCGGTGAAGAAATTGACAATGCTATATGATTGGTAGTTCTTTAGAGAATTTTCTCAACGTCGTAAATATATTTGATATTTTTTTCTTAATTATTTTGCTTTATTCCGTCATACAATGTTTTTTAAAAGGTTTTTCTTTGAGCTTAATCTCTTTTATGAAATGGGTTTTGTCTACTATAATTACTATTATTTTGGTCCCAAAATTTCAGCCTTTTGTAAGTAAGTATATTGAGTCTCAATTTATTAATAACTTCGGGTTAGGTATAGCTATTTTTATTTTTACGCTTTTTGTCATAATACTAATTGGAAAAACTTTGAGTAAAGCTGTAACTTGGACAGGTGTAGGATCAATTGACAAAGGATTTGGTTTTTTATTCGGCTTTTTTAAAGGTTATATTGTTTCAGTATGTTTATTTTCTATTTTAAATTGGTTTTATCCTTATCAAAATTGGGGTATATCAGTTGAGGATGCATTTACATTTAATTTAATTAATAAAGGCAGTGAAATTTTAATAGAGGAATTTCCTTCTAGTGAAGATTTCATTGATACAAAAGAAAAAATTGAAAAAATTTAATTCTGATAAATTAAGGGAGGAATGCGGTGTTTTTGGCATTTCTAATCATGAGGATGCATCTGCAATAGTTGCTTTAGGATTACATGCTTTGCAGCATAGAGGACAAGAAGGTTGCGGAATTGTGTCGTTTGACGGAAAAAACTATCATTCAGAAAAAAGGCAAGGGCTTGTTGGAGACCATTTCACAAATCCTGAAACATTAAAAAAACTTCCTGGAAAGTTTTCTATTGGGCATAATCGTTACTCAACAACTGGTGAAACATCTTTAAGAAATATTCAGCCTTTTTTTGCCGATCTTCATATGGGGGGCTTAAGTATAGCCCATAATGGAAATTTAACAAATGCACTGCTACTAAGAGAGTCCCTGGTTAAGAATGGTGCAATTTTTAGAACAACAAGTGATACTGAAACTATAGTTCAATTATTAGCGAAATCAAAAAGGGAAAAATTTTTAGATAAACTAATAGATACATTATTCCAAATACAAGGTGGATATTCTTTGGTTATGATGACAAACAAAAAGTTAGTTGGTGTAAGAGATCCTATTGGTATCAGACCATTAGTAATAGGTAAATTGAAAGGCTCATACATCTTTGCTTCAGAAACTTGTGCCTTGGATATCGTCGGAGCTACTTTCATAAGAGAAGTTGAAAATGGTGAAATTATAATAATTGAAAATGGTGAGCTAAATTCTATAAAACCATTTCCTAAACAAAAAGCAAGGCCATGTATTTTTGAATACATCTATTTTGCAAGACCAGATAGTTTAATTAATAGTAAATGCGCATACGAATACAGAAAAAATATGGGTGAAGAACTTGCGAGAGAAACAGATATTGAAGCAGATTTAGTCATACCAGTTCCTGACTCGGGTGTTCCTGCAGCTTTGGGCTATGCACAATTTTCAAAAAAAAAATTTGAATTAGGTCTGATTAGAAACCATTATGTAGGAAGGACTTTTATAGAACCGACACAAAATATAAGAAGTTTAGGTGTAAAATTAAAATTGAGTTCAACTAAAACAATTGTAAAAAATAAATCTATAATACTGATTGATGACTCCTTAGTAAGGGGAACAACATGTAATAAAATAGTAAAAATGCTTTTAGAAAGTGGAGCAAAAGAAGTTCATGTTAGAATTGCTTGCCCAGAAATAAAATATCCAGATTTTTATGGAGTCGATATGCCCACAAAAGAAGAACTTTTAGCGAATAATAAAAGTATTGATGAAATGTGCAAATATCTTCAAGCTACAAGTTTAAAATTTTTGAGTTTAGACGGACTTTACAATGCTCTAATAAAAGAGAAAAGAAATAGTACTTATCCTCAGTTTAGCGATCATTTTTTTTCGGGAGATTATCCTGTTAAACCCGACGATAATTTACAAGGAATTAAATTTAATCAACTTTCTTTACTAAGTGGTAAGTCTAACAATTAATTAATTAATTATTATAGGTTTATTCTTTAGATCTAAAAAAAGAATTGAATTATCTATAAAAATTGGCGAGGAATTTATTTTAGCAGGTAGTTTATAGATTTTCGAAACTTCTCCATTAATTTTAAATTTTAATAAATAAGAATTTTGAAGAAAAATATAAATATTATTATTTAATAATACGAAATATTTAAAGGATAAATCTCTCTTCTTTACCTTCAAATAATCAGCAACTATTTTATTGACGTTGAAAGAAAAAAGTATTTTTCCAGAGTTTATATCAAATGAAATTAACAGATTATTTTTAGTAACCATAAAAACATAATTATTATTAATTATTGGAGTAATTACTGGTGAAAATTTAAAGTTATATTTAATAACACCTGACTTAATATCAATTACATAAGTATTTTGATTTGAAGAAACAATCATACTGCTATTTTTAATTATTATTGGACTACCATAAAATAATTTTGAATCATTAAAGCTTGAGGATTTATTTATATTTACAAACCACAAAATTTTCATAGATTTTGTATTAATTGAATATAAAGACCCATAAGAATTTAAATAATACAATGTTTTATCATTACTGATTGATAAATTATTAATAAATTGGTTCTTAATTATTGTCTCTTCTGTAGGTATTGATTTTAACAATGTACCATCTTTTTTATTTAAAAAATATAAATTATTATTTTGGTCAGATAAAATAATCTTATTGTCTAATAGTTTTATATTAGATCTAAATGGTATTTTGTAATTTACCGCCCATAAAATTTTCTTAATTTCATAATTATAAGCATAAACGTATCCTAAATTATCGGATATATATATAATCTTATTATCAACGTATAAATTTAAAATCTTTTTCTTCTTTTTAAATTTTTTTTTATAAAAATTATATTTCGATATAATTTTTTTTTTATTTAAAGAAAAAACTATTATTTCTCCATTTTGATTATTTATTATTAAATTTTCGTTTTCATACAAAATTAATCTATTTATTTGTTTATTAGTTAATTTTTTTCCTTTAAAGATTATCTTATTTGAGTCACTATATGTAAAATTTACTAAATTATTATTGCTGCTAAAAAAAGATTCATTCCATTTTTTGTTTGTTATTGCCTTAGATATTTGAAATTTAAAATTTTTATTTAAAATTACTGTTTCTTCAAATAATTCATCAGAAATTGATATTTTTTTAAAATTTTTAAACGTATTTTTTTCTTTTTTACTTAGATTCTCATTATTCCAAATACCAGTTTTATCATCGAAAGAGCAACTTTGTAAAAAAATTACTATAAGAGCACTATATAAAAACCTCATTTAATTATTTTCAATTTTCAAGAGCATCATTTGCTAAAGATTTAAAATTTGAATCTTTTTTAATTAAAACTTTTAATAAAAAATTTCCTTCCTCTTTTTTGTTATTTTTCAATAAGTATAAAGCTTTTTTAAACGATATCAGATCTTTCTTTTCTTCTGAATAATCTAAATTCTCTAAAATTTTAAAATAACTTAAAACTTTATCTTCATTTTTAACCAAGTCTCTTTCAATAATTATATTTAATGCTAAAATTGAATAAAATTTATTTTTACTTAGAATAATTTCTTCAAATATTAGTTTAGCATTTTTATTCTTGTTGGACGATAAATATAAACTTGCTTGAACATATTTTTCTGCAATTAAAATATTCGTTCTTTCATTTTTTTTCTCGAAAAAAAAGTAAGAGATAATAACTATAAATAAAACAGATATTAAAATACCTATTTTTACCTTGTTTAGATTATAAAAGTTGTAAAGTTTTCCTATAAAATCTTTATTATTTTCTAGATTTGGATCCATTTAAAAAATTATTTTTTGTTGGAAAATGTTTTAATTTAACTTCTCTAGTATATTTTTTTACAGCTTTTTCAATTATTGCATCTAGTTTTACATATTTTTTTACAAATTTTGGATAAAAACCGCTTATACCAAGCATATCGTCTGTGACTAATATCTGTCCATCACAATTAGATGAAGAACCAATTCCAATAGTAGGAATCTTCAATTTTCTAGTTATTAAATTTGCAGCTGAGGAAGATAAACATTCGAGAACAATAGAAAATGCTCCAGCTTTTTCAATTAGTTTTGCTTCTTCCAAAAGTTTATTGGTTTCTGCTTTTGTTTGACCTTCTATTTTAAATTTATTTTTGAATTGTGGCGTATAACCAATATGGCCCATAACTGGTATTTTCTTTTTAACTAAATTTTTAATAATTTTATAATTTTTAGTGTTACTTTCTAACTTAATTGCTTCACATCCTGTTTTTTTTATTATTAATCTTGCATTCTTTTCAGCTAGTTTTATGTTTTTGTAAGTACCTTTAGGCATATCAACAACAAACAAAGTTTTTTTTATACCTAGCCTAACACTAGCAGAATGCTGGATAATATTTTCTAAACTAATTTTATGTGTATTTATATGACCATACAAAACATTCGCCATCGAGTCTCCTGCTAAAATAATATCTACATGCTTATCTAATATTTTTGCAATATTTTTTGAATAGGCTGTTAGGCAAACAATTTTAGATTTGTTTTTTTTTGATTTGATGTTCTTTATTTTTTTGTTCATTATTCTAATTCGATGGTGCTGGGTGGTTTAGATGTTATATCATAAACAACTCTATTGATTCCTTTAACATTATTTATAATCTTATTCGATATATTATCTAAAAAAAATTTTGGAAAGTTAAAATAGTCTGCTGACATACCATCTTCTGAAACAACAGCTCTAAGTAAACAAATATTCTCATAAGTTCTAGCATCTCCCATTACACCAACTGTCTTTATTGGAAGCAAAGCTGCATAAGCCTGCCATATTTTGTTATAAAGACCATTTTTTATCAATTCGCTTACATAAATATAGTCAGCTTCTTGAAGTATTTTTATTCTTTCATTAGTTATATTTCCTATTATTCTAATACCCAAACCAGGTCCTGGGAACGGATGCTTAAAATTAATACTATCAACAAGGCCTAAAGATTTTCCTAAAATTCTTACCTCGTCTTTAAAGAAATCTCTAAGAGGTTCAACTAATTTTAAATTCATTTTTTTTGGTAATCCTCCTACGTTATGATGAGATTTTATTTTTGATGTTTTACTACCTGTCGAAGATTTACTTTCAATTATATCTGGGTACAAAGTGCCTTGAGCTAAAAACTTCAAATTTTTATATTTTTTAGATTCTTTTTCAAAAATTTTGATAAATAAGCTTCCGATTACTTTTCTTTTTTTTTCAGGATTAGAAATCTTTTTTAATTTTTTTAGAAAAAATCTAGATGCATCAATTAATTTAACATTAAGTTTATATTTTTTCTTAAATAATTTATAAGTAAATTTAAACTCATTTTTTCTCATTAAGCCAGTATCTACCATAATGCATATTAAGTTTTTTTTAATTGCTTTATTTATTAATAATGCAACAACGCTACTATCTACCCCGCCTGATAAGGCGCATATAACTCTATCTTTTTTTACAATATCTTTTATATTTTCTATCAATATTTTTTTTTGAGAAGTTACATTCCAGTTCCTTTTAATTTTACATATTAGAAATAAAAAGTTTTTAAATATTTGCTTTCCCTTATTTGTGTGGGTTACTTCAGGGTGAAACTGAACTCCATAGATTTTATTTTCCGTATTTTCAATTATTGTAAATTTTGATTCTTTTGTTGAAGCTACAACTTTAAAATTTTTAGGTAATTTAACTACTGCATCTTCATGGCTCATCCACACGGATCTTTTAGAATTTAAAAAATTTTTTGTTAAAAGTGAGGAATTCTTTTTGACTAAAAAAGCTCTACCGAATTCTCTTTTTTTTTTTGAGGGTTTGATTATGCCACCAAACAATTTTGATATTAATTGTAAACCATAGCATATTCCAAGTATTGGAATTTTTTTTTCAAATATTTTTTTTGGTACACTTTGAAATTTTCTTGCTGTGACGGTTGATGGCCCACCAGAAAAGATTAATCCTTTAATATTTTTATATTCTTTTAGCTTTGAAAGCTCTTTTGGGGTAATTATCTCTGAATATACACCTAATTCCCTTGTTCTTCTTGCTATTAATTTTGTTACTTGTGATCCAAAATCAACTATTAAAATTTTATCTTTCTCTTTGTGAAATTGCATTTACTTTTTAGATAAATTTTCAATTTCAGTTTTTAATTTATCGCTTTGACTACAAAAATTATCACATATTAGTCTTAAATTTTTATTTAGCTCTTTACTTTTTTGGTAGTCAGATAATGCTAATTTTAATTTTGCAAGATTATATATAGCTTCCTCATTTTTTGGATTTAATAATATGACAGTATTTAAATTTTGTTCCTCTAAATTTTTTTTTTCCTGTTTATTAAATATTTTTGATAAATATAAATAAGATAATTCACTTTTTGGATTAAAAACTATATCCTGTTCAAATTTAAATTTGGCATCTTCAAATTTATTTTTTTTATATAATTCAATTCCTTGTTGAAAATAGTTAGATTTGCCAAATAAAATATTCGGCAACAAAAATGAAATAAATATGATGTAAAAAATTTTTTTCATAAATTAAAATTTATAGTTTATTGTTTTTTGTGTCATTTCTACGCTATGAACCATGCTTTCATAAAATCCTGCTTTAGTAATTTTTACAAATCTTGCTTTTTTGTTTATTTCTTCTAAATTCTTAGCTCCAATATATCCCATTGAAGATCTCAATCCACCTTGCAATTGATAAATTATTTTTGATAATTTACCTTTATATTCTACTCGTCCTTCGACTCCCTCTGGTACAAATTTTGACTTATCATGAAAGTTTTTTTGAAAGTATCTATTTGCTGATCCTGCTGACATTGCTCCTATAGATCCCATGCCTCGATATCTTTTGTAAATTTTACCTTTTGATTTAAACTTTTTTCCTGGACTTTCGTCTGTGCCAGCAAAAATTGATCCCATCATAATAGCGTCAGCTCCAGCTGCTAATGCTTTAGCAATATCACCTGAAAATTTAATCCCTCCATCAGAAATAATTTTAATTTTTTTTTTATTGAGTGCTTTTTTTACTTCCATAATGGCAGATATTTGTGGAACTCCAATTCCTGCTACCATTCTTGTTGTACAAATAGATCCGGGACCTATTCCAACTTTAATTATATCTGCACCTGAGTTATATAATTTTTTTGCAGCTTCTCCAGTGGCAATATTTCCAACACAAATAGGAATTTGATTTGTTATTTTTTTTATCTTTAATAATGTTTGCAAAACTTTTTTGCTATGACCGTGA
>MDTB01047433.1_pt1 | contig 15790 bp, 13 predicted proteins | sample 811161 | NCBI WGS metagenome assembly MDTB01 (sample SAMN05326650, study PRJNA326480) | marine metagenome | isolation source: seawater | place: Mediterranean Sea | collected 2009 | reverse complement strand
TTATTTAACATAAATAAAATGCTGGGTAGCCGAGAGAAAAATATTTCTGAATCTGAGAAATCTATAATAAAAAAGCTAAGATTTTGAATAAGAAGATAAAAACTTTGGCGATTATTCCTGCAAGGGCTGGAAGTAAGGGAATAAAAAATAAAAATATAAAACTTCTAAATGAACACCCATTACTAGCTTATAGCATAAAAGCCGGATTATTATCAAATAATATAGATAGAGTAATATGTTCTACTGATAGTAAAAAGATTAGGGACATTGCACGTGATTATGGAGCTGATGTTCCATTTATTAGACCTAAAAAATTCGCTACAGATCAAAGTAGGGATTTTTCATTTATTAACCATACATTGGAATGGCTGAGAGATAATGAAAAATATTCTCCAAATCTTATTATAATATTACGTCCAACTTCTCCATTACGCAGAATTGATGATATTGATAATTCAATTAATATTATGATTAATAACCCAAAGTATGATAGTCTAAGATCTGTTTGTGAAACAAATTATACTCCATATAAAATGTGGAAAATAAATCAAAATAATACCCTATTAGAGCCATTATTAAGTTTGGATTATGATTCTGAACCCTATAATAGTCCTCGCCAAAGTTTACCAAAAGTATATTGGCAGACAGGACAAATAGAGATTATACGTTATAATTGCATTATAGATTTAAAATCTGTGTCAGGTAGCAAAATAACTTCTTATGAAATGGATGAGTCAATTTCTATTGATATTGACACGGAAGAAAACTTTAAGTTTGCAGAAATAATACTTAAATCAAATAATGAGCTCGTTGCTTTTTAATAATAAAGTTCTACTATGTGGCCTAGGGTCAATTGGATCAAGACATCTGAAAAATCTACAAATGTTAGGATGTAAAGATTTAATCATTTATACAAAAAATAGTAATCCATATTTTAAATCACCCCCAGGTATTCAATGCTATGATATTCTCGATGAGGCCTTAAAACAAAAGCCAATTATTTCAATTATTTGTAATCCTACATCATTCCATATTAAAACAGCAATAGAATGCGCAAAGGCTGGATCTCATATATTTATAGAGAAGCCAGTTTCTCATGATTTGGAGAATGTTGCAGAATTGAGTAGAGTTTTGAAATCAAAAAACATATTTTGTATGATTGGTTATATGATGAGGTTTAATCCAGCAATTAAACTAATTAAGAGTCATATAAAGAATGGTGAATTAGGGACACCAATTCATTTTTCTTCTGTTTGGGGAGAGTATTTACCAGACTGGCATCCATACGAAGATTATTTAATCAGTTATGCAAGTAAAAAAAATCTGGGTGGCGGACTTATATTAACTTTAAGCCATGATATAGATTTAGCATATTGGTTTTTTGGAATGCCTCAGGCAATTTCATGTACGACTTTAATGGCGTCTAATTTATCTATTGATACTGAATCAGTTGCTGATATTATATTTAAATATAATAATGTACTCACTGCACATCTACATCTTAACTATATTGATAAACCCACTAAAAGAAATATTACGATTAGATTCTCAAATGGAAGAATAGATTACGATATAATGAAAAATATATTATTTTTATATCGAGGTTATACAAAAGAAAACGAACCAGAGATTTTCGATTATAATGACAAATTCACTAGAAATGATTTATTTGAATTGGAGTTAAAATATTTTTTAGAATCTATAAATAACAATAGTGAGCCAAGCCCATCATTTGAAGATGGTATAAATGTCTTAAAACTGGCAATTGCTGCAAGTAAATCAGCAGCGCAGGGTCCAACAATTAAAAAATGAGATATAATAATGTTTGATATCAATTTTTATATGGAATCGTATCATGTAGTTAAACGAATGAATAATGGTGAGAAATTTTCAAAAAAAGAGCTTTTCGAATTATTTGAAAGTTTTAGATCAAAGGACCCAATCATATACAATATAGAAACAACAAATGCATGTAATATGCGTTGTAAAATGTGTCCCAGGACTACTAGGATGACCAGAGATATAACTTTTCTTGATTTAGATTATATTGAAAATGTTGTGAAGCAACTAAAACCTCATTCAAAAAAATTATGGTCTGATTGGGAAAAGTTTTGCACTGAAGCCTATGGCATTTTTCCTGATGATATCCCGAGCGAAAATCATTTTTTTCTTTATATAATACCTAAGGTGATTCAATTACATGGCTATGGAGATCCACTTTTGGATAGGAATTTAGGTGGTACTATTCAAATATTAAATAAATATGGTTTTGAATCATATTTTAGTTGCAATCCTGCAAATATAGATATAGAAAGAACCATTGAAATGATGGCAAACGGATTAACATTTCTAAAATATTCATTTGAAAGTACTGATGATCAGAAGTTTAAAGACATTAGAGGTAATGCAGCTAATTTCACTGAAGCTTACGAAAAGACAGCTGAAGTATTAGCAATAAAACAAGAAAAACAGTTAAAAACTAAAATAATTATTACCATGATAGATGTAGGACATGACGAAGCTCAACAAGAAGAATTTAGAAAATTGAAAAAGGTTTTTGAAGATTTAGATGTATATATCTACTTAAAAAGTGAAGATCAACAATGGTATAGAAAAGATCCGACTTTAGAAAGTTATTTGGAAGAAAGAGGTAGGGTAGTGCCTGAAAAAGAAAAAGAATTTTATGGTACTGATTCTATACATTGGTCAGAGTTTTGCAAACATCCATGGATGTCTATGACTATAAAATCTGATGGTGAAGTTCATATGTGCATGGAAGATTACAACAATGAGATTTTTCTTGGGAATTCACAGGAATATAATTTGTATGATATCTGGAATGGAGAATTGTATAATAAATTTAGGCGTGACCATTTTGAATTGAACTCGTGTATTAAATGCATCAAAGAATGTGATATGCCAAAAATTGGTAATTATTTTTAACGATAATTATCATTCTAGAGGCCAAGAATCATTAATTGTCAGTTGGGAATAATTTATAGATACGATGTATATATACCATCATTTGTCCAAAGAATAGACTTTTATAAAAAATATATTTTCAGTTTGATGAGATTAGGATTAATACAATTTGCTGATATATACATAGCAATCATTGATTTATTATATTTTATTACTACTGGTGGAGTTTGTCTTTTGATGAATGCTGAAAGGCGTATATTATAAGCCGTTACCTTATTACGACTGCACTAGAAGAAACTTGGCCTAAAGATCCTGATATCCCAGTACTCTTTCTTGGTGAATGGTGCCGTATCTATTCACAAAAAGATCGATGGTCAATAATGAATGCTGAGATAGTACCATACCACTGGGATGATCGTAATAAATTGCATAATGATTATCAGTATTTGAATAACCTTTATGAAATAAAACTCCGAGCTTTACAAAGACAATTAAACGATATTCACGGAGTTGATTATTCTTTAAGATATTGGAGAATTTTAATTGGTCCTTGGTTAGGTTATTTCATACAAATAGTCTTTGATCGTTGGGCCATGCTAAAACATGCATTTGAGAATTATGAAATAAGTAGTTGCCGTGTGTTAGAATTAGATGAAAGCCTTCTTATACCTAATGGGATGAATGATTGCCTAAATTTATTTATAACTGATAATTGGAATCAAATGATCTATAGCCAATTATTAATGGAATACTTGAAATATGATATTTTGATAGAATCTGTGAGAAAGGATAGTATTCAAATAAACGAATCTCAAAATACTACTAGATCACTCAGGCACTATATTGCAAAATTAAAAAGAGTAGGTTTCAAATCATTGATGAAGATCAAAAGCCATTATATTAATGTAAATGAATATTTTTTTCTAAAAACATACTTACCTCCATCAATAGAAGATGAACTCTTATTACGATTAGGTCAAAAACCAAAAAAATGGAAACTTGCATCTATACCAAAAATCCAAATGAATTATAAATTACGACAATGGAAATTAAAAATGGATAATATGACTGATGATTTTTCTAATATTTTAAACCATATGATTTCTAAGCATATACCAATAGTTTACCTTGAAGGTTACAAGTCTCTTTTTGCTACTACTAAATACTTGGGTTGGCCACAGAGGCCTAAGTGTATTTTTACAAGTATTTCATATAGCGATAATGATATTTTTAAAATTTGGGCAGCTGAAAAAACAGAGAATGGTGTGCCATTGGTAATTGGACAGCATGGTGGTAATTATGGGATGGCACCATGGTCATTTCACGAGGAGCAACAAATCAAAATTTCCGATACTTGGCTTTCTTGGGGCTGGTCTGACGAAAAAAAACCAGAGATCATACCAGCGTGTAACTTAAAAGTAATTGATAATGCGGTAAATTATGACCCAAATGGGATGGCTTTAATGGTTGAAGTGGCATTACCACGTTATAGTTGTCACATGTATCCAGTGCCAATTGCTAGTCAGTGGTTATCTTATTTTGAAGATCAATGTCGATTTATTTCTGCTTTACCGGAGCATTTACGTAAAAAGATTCTGATTCGTCTATATAGAGATGATATGGGGTGGTGTCAGGAAGATCGTTGGATGCAACACTTTCCAAATATAAAACTCGAATTTGGCCATGAACCGATTCATAATTTGGTAAATAAGAGCCGTGTCTGTATTTCAACTTATAATGCAACAACTTTTTTGGAATCTTTATCTTGGAATATGCCTACAATAATATTTTGGAATCCTTCTTATTGGGAATTGCGAGCATCTGCAATTCCATATTTTGAATTACTTAAATCAGCGAATATTTTTCATGAGACTCCGGAAAGTGCGGCAAACCATATGACGAATATTTGGGATGATATCCCAGCCTGGTGGGAGAGCAAATCCGTACAAGATAATCGTCAAAAATTTTGTGACCAGTATTCATTAAGTCTTGAAAACCCATTAGATAGATTAGAAACTATTTTCCAAAATATTTCAACTAAAGCAAAAACAGTGTTGTGATAATGAATAATAGAAAAAAATCATCTACCATTATTTTAGATTGTACTCTTAGAGATGGTGGCTACTATAATAATTGGGATTTTGAGCCAGATATAGTACAACGATATTTGCAATCGATGCAAACCGCTTCCATTGATATTATAGAGATTGGTTTCAGGTCTCTGCCTAAATCAATTTTTATGGGTCCCTATTACTATTGTAAAGATGAATTTATTGAAAGTCTAGATTTACCTTCAGATTCAATTATTGGGGTCATGATTAATTGCAAGGAGTTTTTTGTAGAAAAAGATAAATCGGATAATCTCGTTAAAAAATTATTTAGAAAAGCTGATGACTCCCAAATTGGGCTAGTAAGGATTGCTGTGAATTTCAATCGAGCATTAGAGGCGGAGTCTATTGCCTATGAATTGAAAATGAAAGGATATCAGGTAGCCATAAACCTAATGCAGGCTCAAAATAAAAAAGAAGATGAATATTCAGAACTGGCAGAAAAGATTTCAATTTGGGGCACACTTGATGTCCTTTACTTTGCTGATTCTTTAGGTAATATGATTCCAGAGGAAGTTGCAATGGTTTCTACCGCTCTTAATAAAAGTTGGAAAGGGAAATTAGGCATTCATGCTCATAATAATAAAAATTTAGCACTTATTAATACAATTACTGCTGTTAAGAATGGTGTTACCTGGTGTGATAGCACTGTCACCGGTATGGGGAGGGGTGCCGGAAATACTTCCACTGAAACCCTACTCATGGAAATGAACCATAATGGTAAGCATAGGGGTGATGCAACATTATTGCAGGAATCTATTGAAGATTTCAATCGTTATAAAAGTAAATATAATTGGGGCTCAAATATTTATTATCATTTTGCTTCAAATCATAATATTCATCCTACCTTTGTCCAGGCACTTTTAAGTGATGTTCGCTATAATAAACAGCAGGTTATAGATATACTTAAGAATATTTCTAGTAAAGAAATGCAATCTTTAAGTGGGCAGCCCATAAACTTATCTGATTTTAGTTTGGAAGCATTGGATTACGCAAAGGCCACTATCTATGATAAACAGAACATTTTTTCGGGTACCTGGGATGCAACCGGTTGGTTAGCAGATCGTGAAGTGCTAATTATTGGATCCGGTCCTAGTGTTAAACGCTATAAAAAAGATATCATTAAGTATGTACATATACAAAAACCCGCAGTTCTGGTATTAAATATTAATATATCAATTCCAGAATCAATAATTACTGCAAGTGTAGTTTCTTTAGAGGCGCGTATGCTTTTTGATACATTCCAGTATACAAAATTAGGCTATCCAATAATCCTGCCAAGGGCAAGAATTGAAAACTTAATTAATAGATTGAACAACGATTTTGAGATTTATGATTATGGCTTAACTGTAGAGCCTAATACCTTTGAATTTCAACCAACAGGTTGTATGCTGCATTTACCCTATACAGCATGCTATGCATTAGCAATAGCTAATCAAGCAGGTGCAAAAATGATAAACTTAGTTGGGTTTGATGGTTACGGCATTGGTGACCCAAAACAAGAAGAAATGAATAACCTATTTAGACTATATAAGGAAAATGAAAAAAGTGTGCAGATAACATCCCTAACCCCTTCATCCTACAACTTGGATAAAGGTTCAATATACTCTCCAGCTCTTAAATGAAAGATATACTGGTTGTTATTCCAGCGCGTTACAATTCTTCACGTCTCCCTGGGAAGCCTTTGGTGGATATAAACGGAAAATCTATGATAAATCGTGTGTGGGAAAAATGTATAATTGCGACGGAAAAGGAAAATGTGATAGTGGCTACTGATGATAGTAGAATTGGAGATCATTGCAAAGGTCTTGATATACCTTATCTCATTACGAATAAACTATGCCATACCGGTTCTGACCGAGTATATGAGGTAGCGCAAGACAATTATGCTGATATTTATATAAATGTTCAGGGCGATGAACCAATGATTAAATCTAACGATATTAAAAAAGTAATAGATTTTGCCATACAGCATAAAAGCAATGTGATTAATGCTATGTGTCCCATCAGTGATGAAAGGGATTTTATAAGTCCCAATGTACCAAAAGTTGTAACAAGGGAAGATGGCCGCTTACTCTATATGAGTCGTGCACCAATTCCTACAGATAAACAGCACCAATTTATCTCAGCTATGAAACAAGTATGTATCTATGCATTTCCACGTAATATATTGTTACAATATGGATCAAGAAAAATCAGATCACCATTGGAATCAATTGAAGATTTAGAAATTTTGCGTATACTAGAGATGGGTCATGAGGTATTGATGGTTGAAGTGTCTGATTCTTCTATTGCTGTAGATACTCCTGAAGATCTTGAAAGGGTCAGGATATTAATCCATGATTGATATTACGGATTACGATTATGTTGTGCTTGATTGTGATGGTGTAATCCTTGATTCTAATTTGTTGAAAACGGATGCCATTATTAAAACACTAGAGGATGAACCTGAGAAATACATTGATAAAATGATTGTCTATCATAAAACTAACGGAGGTATTTCCAGATACAAGAAATTCAGACATTATTTTGAAGAAATCAATCCTTGTGAAGATGGGGAAATAAAAGCGAAGGTTTCCATTGCAAAGTTTGCTGAAATAGTACAAAAAGGGCTACTGAAATGTGATTATATACCTGGTGTAATAGATTTCATTAATAATATTAAACGAAAGGGACTTCCCCTTTTTGTTGTTTCAGGATCTGATGAAATAGAATTAAGGAAAGTATTTAGCAAACGAAAGATTGATACATTGTTTTGTGCCATCTACGGAAGTCCATTCACAAAAACTCAAATCATGAAGAATGTTAAATCACAGGTTGGGTATCGGAAAAAAGGAATATTTTTTGGTGATTCGAAGACAGATTTCGATGCTGCTATGCAATTTGAATTAACTTTCATTTTCGTTAGAGGTGCATCAGAATGGGAAAAAGGAAAAAAAATATTTAATGAAAATTCTAATTATTCAATTCAGAATTTTCAATCATCCAACATTATTACAGAATTTTGAAAAAATAAGTTATTTTTTTCTTAAAGATTATTATAGAGAATAATATTGAAATTTAACAGAAAATTTCATTTGAAGGATATTTCTAGGATTCGAATTCCAGAGGATAGAGACCTTGACAATTGTCTCAGGTTAAATAGAAACGAGAGGGTTGCTGATTGGCATAAAGGTTTTCTTCGTGAAGTTTTTGATTCAAAGCCAGATTATTTACTGAATGTTTATCCTAATTCCGATTCTATTTATAAAAAGTTAAGTGAATATCTAAAGCTTGATAAAGATCAGATTTTACTTTCTTCTGGCATGGACGGTGCTTTCAAAGCAATCTGGGAAACCGTAACGGATCCTGGCGACCATGTAGGTGTACCAGTGCCGACCTATGCTATGTACCATGTATATAATAAGATTTTCGATACTAAATTAACACAGATTAATTATGATTCGTACACCCTTAAACTAAAATGGAATGAACTCGATAAATTCATTGAAAGTAAACCTCATATTCTTTTTATCCCCAATCCAAATCAGCCAGTGGAAGATCCCCTCTCAATCGATCAGATTGCAGAAATTTCTAAACGGTGTAGTGATAATGGAACATTATTGGTTATAGATGAAGCCTATTACATGTTTGGATGTGAAACGGCAATTGGTTTAGTTAAAGATTATGATAACTTGGTCATTTTGAGAACTTTCTCTAAAGGTTTTGGTGTACCTGGAATCCGCCTTGGCTATATGGTATCTAATTCCGAGAATATTGATCATTTTTCAAAAACTCGATTTGCTTATGAGAGTAATAGTTTAAGTGATGCGGTCGGTGAATATCTCTTGGATAATCTAGATATTGTAAATGATTATATTAAAAAAGTCCATGAAGGTCGCAATTATCTTAATAACGAGCTTTCAAAGCTTGGATTCAACTGTAATGGTAATGTTGGAAACTATCTTTTAATTGATTTTGGATCAAAAGAAAAATGCAAATATTATGCATCAGAACTTGAAGAAAGAAAAATACATGTAAAGGCAAATTATTCTGATGAGTGGGGTAAATATATGCTTGTGACATTGGGCCCAAAAGAAACCTTGGTTCCATTTATAGATGTGATAAAGTCCAGTTTTATACTATGAAAAATTTGCAGGAATATAAGCGTTAAAATGAAAGTAGCAATTACAGGTGGATATGGTTATATAGGTTCTAGGATTGCTGAGCGACTTTTAATTGAAGGCCATGAAGTCAGTATTCTAGATATTCAAAAAGATGATACAAAAAGGAATCTTGATAAATGTCATTTTATTCAATGTGATATTACAAAATATAATACTCTCCCAAATTTTTCTAATAATGAGATAAATGTCCTTATGCATTTAGCAGCACAATCGTCTGGAGGTAAGTCATTTGAAATTCCTGAGACTGATATCAATATTAATATTTTAGGAACATTAAATATGATTAAGTGGTGCGGATCAAATAATGTCAAGCGTATTATATTTGCTTCATCATTTACAGTTTATGGTGATAATACAGAATCAGAATTATATCAAGAAGATATGCCTTGTAACCCTAAATCACTTTATGCACTTTCAAAATACACAGGAGAAAGATATCTTCAGATTTACGGAGAACATATTGGGGTTAAATGGAATATTATAAGAATGTTTAATGTTTATGGACCTGGTCAGGATTTAACTAGAATGGATCAAGGGGTGGTAAGTATTTTTCTGAGTATGATTCATAAAGGAGATTATGTTGGAGTTAGAGGGAGTCTAGATCGTTTTAGGGATCTTGTATTTATTGATGATGTTGTAGAAGGTTGGGTGCAGTGCTTACATCAACCTGAACAGAGTAATGAGATTTTTAATTTGGGATCTGGTACTAAAACAACTATTGCCGATCTTATAAATACAATTATTGAAGTATATGGTAAAACAGGAAAAGTTAAGGTTGAGGAAATTGGTACTACACCCGGTGATATAATGGGGTGTTATGCAGATATTTCAAAAATAACTGAAAAACTTGGTTATTTTCCCAATTATGATTTAAAAGTTGGAATTAAGCGTTTTAAAGAGTGGGCAGATGAATTCTGTAAAATAGACTAATACGATTGTGTTGTTGAAAGAGAAAAGATGTTTGTTGTGCAATGGGAAAACCAATTTTAAAGATGTGATACTACGTAGTGGTGAAAATTCTATGGTGTATTCTTGCATACAGTGTAATTTCGAATTTTTTGATTACAATAATAAATCTGCACTACAATCTGATAAACTTGATTATACTAGACTTCTCAGCTCTGGATTAAATATTCCAAGTATCCAATTAGATTTTGAAAATGGTACGAGACAATCTCGCTCTTATATAGAACAATTTATTTATGAACCAATTATTGAAGAAAAAATATTAGAGATCGGTTGTTCCACTGGATACTTCTTAAAACTTCTATGTGATTTAGACGCTGCTCCTTATGGTTTAGAAATTAATGAGTCACGTGCACAATTCGTTAGAGATGAACTTGGAATCCCATGTTATACTTCTTTGGATAAAATCGAAGAAGATCAATTACAATTTAAAAAAATATTTATGTTTTACACTCTAGAGTATATCCCTGAACCAGTAGAATATATAATGAGATTGATTAAGATTTTAGATTCTAGCGGTGAGCTAATTGTTGTGACACCTAATCTTGATGATGTACTTAAAAACGATTGGGATATTCCAGCATATGAGGAGTTTTTTTATGAAAAATGCTCTATTTGTTATTATTCAATAAGTGCTATAAAAGTATTGGGTAGTAAGGTAAAAAAAACCTTTGACGTTGACATTAAGATTACAACCGAGCAAGGATATAGTTTATTTAACCATGTAAACTGGCTTTTAAATGAACGACCCAGTACAACTGGCATTGTTGGAGGAGATAATTTACCAAATAAAATAATAAAATCTTTTAGTGATCATAGGCCACAATTTGTAAAAAATATTAAACATCTAATAAGAAATATAGATGCAGATTATAAGACTTTAATTGAACAAAATGGATTAGGAAATCGCATTTTATTTCGAATAAAAAAATTTTGATCATAAACATAGCCATTACAAAGGCCATTTGTTATATTTTAAAATAATGAATGGAAAATAATTTGAATTTTAAAGTACTGTTAATTTATCCCAACCAACGTGGTATGAATATGTTGCCACCAGCCATAGGATTATTATCATCAATTCTTAAAGAAGATGGAAACACAGTTGAATTGTTTGATACCACGTATTATGAAAATCTAGGTGAGACTGGAGTCCCCGAAGTTGATTCTGATAATATCAAAACAGAAAAATTGATGGCACGGTCTTATCAAATGCCAAATGATATTACTCTTAAAACAACAAATGTATTAAATGATTTCACTAAAAAAGTAGAATCTTTCAATCCTGATCTATTAGCAATGTCTTGTACAGAGGATATGTTTGAAATAGGTATAGCTTTATTGAAAAAAGTTAGGAAATATAAAATTCCAACAATCTTAGGTGGGGTTTTCGCAACATTTGCACCAGACTTGGCCTTGAGTTTTGATGAAATCGATATAGTATGCAAAGGTGAAGGAGAGGATGCCTTAAGAAGCTTATGTAGGCGTATGAGAACCGGCAGGCGTTATGATGATATTTGCAATCTTTGGATAAAAAATAAAGATGGTAGTATTAAAACTAATCCTACAATGATGATTAATATGGATACTAATCCTTTGATTGACATGGATATATTTGAGGAAGCTAGGTTTTACAGACCCATGGGAGGGAAAGTGTATCGTATGTTTCCAGTCGAAACTTTTAGAGGTTGCCCTTACAAATGTGCTTTCTGTAATTCACCATCACAGGAAGCAATGTATAGACAAGAAACAGGTGAATCATACGTTCGTCGAAAATCATTTGAGAATATGCGAAGAGAGTTGTTGTTTTATAAGGAGGAGATGGGAGCTGAATATCTTTATTTTTGGGCAGATACATTTTTCACTTGGAAAAAAGGAGAATTTGAGGAATTTGCAGAAATGTATAAAGATATTGGACTTCCTTTTTGGTGCCAGACTAGGATTGAAACTGTCAGGCAAGATAAAATGAAACTGCTAAGAGATATAGGATGTGCGCGAATATCATTTGGAATAGAACACGGTAATGAAAAATTTAGAAGAAAATGGATTGCAAGACCTGTGTCTGATGAATTGATGTTGAAGAATTTTGCAATTGTTGAAGATTCAGGTATCCCTTTTAGTGTAAATAATATTCTAGGTTTTCCACATGAAACAAGGGAGCTTGCATTTGATACAATTGAGTTCAATCGTAAGATAAATTCTCATGATAGAAATGCATATGCATTTACACCATTTCACGGCACTCCTTTAAGAAACGAATGTGAGAGATTAGGTTATTTGAAAAATGAGGATATATCAAAATCTGTTGTGACAGGCGCGGAATCGAATCCATTAAATATGCCTCAGTTTCCAAGAACAGAGGTCAATAAAATAGTTAAGACCTTTAATATGTATGTAAAATTTCCTAAAACTCGTTGGCCAGAAATCAAAAAAGCTGAAGAAAATACCCCTGAAGGAAATAAAATATTTCAAGAGTTAAAAAATGAGTTTATCAGTTTATTTTTTAATGAACGAGATGAGAATTTTGAGGTTTCAGCTATGGAAAAGCAAATAAAAGCTCCTATGAGTTAGGCGTTGTTTATTGTTCCAAAACAGTTTTTATTTTATTTAGTCTAGACCATCCCTTTAATAAATATCTGACATGAAGATTGATCTTTCAATTGGTGTAGAATTACCTTCTTTTATATCGATTAAAATCGATGAAATAGCAAAAGAGACAAGAAAAGACTATACGGAATTAATTTCAATTGTATCTCAAAACAATAGTTTAGGAAATAATATAGATTGGTGGGTTCAATCGCCAGCTAGTAGAAATACGATAGCTAGTCCATTATTTTATTATTTATGTATCATACGATTAATAAATCGATTAATAAATGAGAATCATTATATATCTGAGATAATAGTTGATTCGTTCGCCCTAAAAATAATCATTAAAGATTTAGTATCTAAAAGGTCAGTCCGTATTCCAGTTCATGGTCCAAATAATTCAATTGCAAATAGGTTACATCGTATAATAAAAAACATTGAAATAGTTATTAATACATTAAAAGAAAAATTATCCATGTTAATATATTCAAGGAGAACAAAATATCTACAAAAACCAATGATTGATGGTTCCTTGACATTAATAGATACATTTGTGTATCCAGGTTATATTTCTAAGGACAGGTATTACAATGGTCTTTGGGAAAATTTATCAAAAGATGAAAGATCTTTAACTTATTTTGTTCCTACATTTAACAATATTCCTTCATATGATATTATTCCAGCGTACCAAGAATTAAGGAAAAGTGATAAAAATTTTCTTATTAAAGAAGATTATTTAAAATTTAGTGATTTAATATTTTCAATATTGCATAGCTTCAGAATTCTTTTTCTTAAAATAAAACGCGTGTCTTTTTTAGGAATGGATATATCTCCACTAATAAGGGAAGAAATACTTGGATTTAATGGATTTAGAAATGCTGTGGAAGCATTATTGAACTTTAGATTCGCTAAAGCTTTAAAAAAAAATCGTATTGATATACGACTTGTGATTAATTGGTTTGAAAATCAAGCCCTAGGTAAAGGTTGGAATGCTGGTTTTTCCCATTTCCATCCGGGAATTAGAACAATTGGATACAGAGGGTATGTTACAAGTGATCTTTATTTATGCACTTTACCATCAAAATGTGAAAATATTAATAATATTTTGCCTCAGGAAATTGCCGTTATCGGTAAAGAACTATCAGATCCAACAAGGGAATTCGATTCAACTTTAAAAACAAAAATTGTTCCAGCATTTAGATTCTCTCATTTGTGGGAGAACCATTTGGTTATTTCAAGGTCTAAATACTTTACAATATTTTTTGCATTGACACATAGTTGGGATGAATCAAAAGCAATTATACAGGTATTATTAGATAATTTGGATTTTATTACAAATAACGATTTTCGTGTAATAGTAAAGCCTCATCCAACCATGAATATAAAAATTGTTAAGAATTTGATTGGTTCGGACACCTCCAATATTATTCAGTTAGTCGATAAATCCTTCATTGACTGTTTATCTAAATCTAATATAGTAATCTCTGGATTATCAGGAGCTGCTATTGAATCTATAGTGCTAGGTATACCAGTTATTTTACTTCGAAATCACCTCGGTATCACATTTAATCCTGTCCCGAAAGAAATACCGCAAGGAATTTGGAATATGTGTGATTCTAGTGATGAAATTATTGGTTTAATTAAGAAACATAGAAGTGAATCTGATGAACAACTTCAAGCCTACAAAGAGCTTGGCAAGCGAGTTAGAAAAAACTATTTTGAACCCGTGACAAAAGAGAATGTCTATAATTTTCTAGGGCTCAAATTGAATTAAAGCTGTTATTGATTTGGTATCTCATTGGGAAATAATGTTAATGAATAAATCTGTTTATAAAATATCTAGACATTTTATAAATAGAGTGCGAAGGCAAATGGGTTCACTATCTCCGTGTACTCAACAATTCTATTAACATCAAATCAAATATTTTCCAGATTAATCATAATATTTAAAATTTATTTTTATGTTCGAGGAATATAAAATTTATGCGTTATGAATTTGGTAAAAATTGGCAATCCTTTAATAAGTCTTTTCTATCCCTAGAACGGATAAATATTGTCAAAGAATCATTTTTAAATTTTCTTCATTTAGATAACTTAGATGGAAAAACATTTTTAGATATTGGAAGTGGTAGTGGGCTCCAATCATTGGCTGCTTATAATGCTGGTGCGGAACGGATATTTAGTTTTGATTATGATTCTAATGCTGTGGAAGCAACAAAAAGTTTATGGAGGAAGTCTGGAAGGCCAAAAAACTGGACTATATGTCAAGGATCTATTTTGGATTCAGAGTTTGTGAATTCTCTAGGAGAATTTGATATTGTTTATAGTTGGGGAGTTTTACATCACACCGGTGATCTTTGGAATGCATTAAAAAACTCCAAATTGCCATTGAAAAGTGACGGTGTACTATATGTCTCTCTTTATGCAAAAGAGGCATATCAGGATCCACCACAAGAGTATTGGTTAGAGCTAAAACAAAAATATAATAAGGCAGGTTTTATAGAAAGAAAGAAGATAGAGATCACATATATATATCAGATTTTAATGGATTCAAAGATCAGGAATATTTACAGACTGATTAAAATGATAATAACATATAAAAAAAATCGTGGAATGGCTTTATGGACGGATATTAAGGATTGGTTAGGTGGTTGGCCAATGGAGTTTTCATCTGCTAACGAAGTATATACATATTCATTAAATAAGTTAAACTTATGTTTAATCAATCTAAAAATGGGTAGTGGTTGTACAGAGTATTTATTTGAAAAGAAAAATATCGGTTCATGGAACTATTATTCTAATAATCAATATGACAATCTTAAAATAGAACGCTCAATTATTAAATCATTTAATCATTATTTTGAAAAAATGCTAATTAGATTAGAAAATGAATATGGAGGATTAATCCAAAATATTCCTCAAACAATAAAAAGCGAACTTCAACCAAAAAAATTCATATCTAATCCAAATAAGGAAGGGGTATTTTATTTATGTCAAGGAGGAGATAGGATGAAATCTGAATACCATAATTATGCCCCT
>MDTB01047075.1_pt1 | contig 15790 bp, 20 predicted proteins | sample 811161 | NCBI WGS metagenome assembly MDTB01 (sample SAMN05326650, study PRJNA326480) | marine metagenome | isolation source: seawater | place: Mediterranean Sea | collected 2009 | reverse complement strand
TCTGTAATATGGACTATGCGGATCTTTAGGAGTGTCTGCATACTTGTGGTGTTCTCTGTGATTTGCTACCCATGTGATCGCTGGACCTACCATCATTATGTGTGCAAAGAATAACAAGTAGTATTCTATCCACTTGGGACATTTAAACGCTTTATGTGAATATAGTCTATGATATCCCATTGTAATACCAAGCATGATACTGCAATAAACAAATATCGATGTTAGTATCGTAGGTAGAGTCCAATCAAAAAAGAATAAAGACAATATTGCAGATGCCTGAGCAATAATTTGCCCTACCAATAATGTTATTGGCGCCCAAGATTTATTTTGTTTTAAAACTGCTTGTCTCATAACACTATTTATCACGCAAAATTAAGTTATAATATAAATACCATTGTACAACAAAGTTCTCAAATTGTCAAGAGGAAAATTGAACTAAATTAAAACGGCGCGGAATGGATTCTGCCCGGTGAGTTTATAATGTTTTTACACCGGGAGAGGAAAAAAATGAAGCGGCATCTCACTTTAACGATAGTCATCTTGTATCTGTGTGCTTACATAGCACCCGTTATGGCGAATACAACTACGACTAATATTAATAACGATACAACGACCGATAGTACTGTTACATCCACAAATACTAATACTAATAACAATACTAATGTTAATACCAGTACTAGTACCAGTAACAATACTAATGTGAATACAAATACGAATGTTAATACGAATAATAACACAACAAATTATACAGGCAACACTACCTCCAATAATACGAATGTTAATACGAATACCAATAACAACAACACGGTATTGACCAGTACAACCAACAATACGAACAATAGTACAAATACAAATAACAATACCAATGTAACTACTAGTACATCAAACAACACGAATAATAATAACTCAAATGTTACGCAAAATGTAACTTCTAATTCTAACAGTAATAGTACTTCATCGTCTACTAATGTTAATCAGAATACTAGTAACAATACTAACACGAATAGAAATGAGTCAACTTCTAAATCTGATGTGAATACCAATAACAAGAACGAGAACATCAACAAGAACGAGACTACAATAAAATCTCCTCCACCAAGTGCTATAGCGCCTAGTATAGGATCATCTTACTCCCAAGACTTATGTACAACAGGAGTAGGTGGTGCTGTACAAACGCAAGTATTTGGTATTAGTGCTGGCAAATCCGTGAGAGACGAAAACTGCGAAAGAATAAAACTTTCCAAAACACTATATGATATGGGAATGAAGGTCGCGGCAGTATCCCTAATGTGCCAGGACAAAAGAGTGTGGGAAGCCATGAATATGGCAGGAACGCCTTGTCCATTTGAAGGGTTAATAGGTGATGAAGCAAAATCGGAATGGGAAAAACGACCCGACAAGTTACCTGAAGGAGTCGAAAGGAAACAGTGGGCAAAGATAACCAATAGCGACAAGGACATCGAGTATAAGGCATGGAAAAAGGATGATTTCTGTGCCGCATATCCCGATGAAAAAATATGCAGATAATTGGAGCAAATTATGGAGCCCATTTCGACAGCCATGGCTGGCATCGCACTGGTACAACAAAGCGTAGAGTTTATAAAGAGAAACATTAATACAGTACAAGATATTAGACAAATTTTTGATATGGTTGACAATGCTTTAGATGGTCAACAACAGATAAACAAACAAAGGTGGGGAAACAAGAGTATGATAGGGCAACATAAAAATGCTGCCCACGCTGTCATAGATGCTAAGTTAGCAAATGAACAGATTGAAGAAATGAAGAATCTAATCGACATGCGGTTTGGTTTTGGTACTTGGCAAGAAATACTAAAACTGAGAGCCGACAGAATTAGAGAAGAAGCGGAAGAAGAGAAACGCCTACTAAGAGAAAAGAGGAAAAGAAAGGCGCAACTTATTGAGACATTTCAATATATAGGAATAGCAGGTGGCGGTATTCTTACAGTAATGTTATTCACTTTTATGATAGTGGCAATGTTCAGATGAAGACTATACTAGCCTTTATGCTGATAACAGTAATAGACGGGACCACCGTTGATAATGCAGACAGTATGATATTTAAAAATGTTCACCGTTGTCAACAGTTCGCATATTGGATTGAACATAATTGTAGAAATCCTTCATGTGCAGGTGGAACAAGACAACTAAACATATCTGCCTATTGTAAACCAATAATGGTGAGGGAAGATAGACAATTTTGGGATTAAAAAATGAAAAATAAAGAAGTTAGACAATCGATAGCCATGGGCATTCTTTTATTCATTGGTATTTTATTAGTAACATCTGGCTGTGCATCTGGTGGTGGAAATATAACTGCAGGCAACTACGAGAAATATTACACTAGACCAGATGTCATAAGATGTCCATCAGACATGGTTGCTTACTGTGAAGGAAGACAAAGAAGAGACATGGAATGTACATGTATTAAAGATCGTGATATGGATGATATTATGGATCAATTACGAGGAATGAGATTTTGAGAGTAATAAAAACATTACTATTATTTTTAGGACTGACTATATCAAGTTCTGCCTTTGCAGAATATGTTAATCCAGATCCTAACGCTAATCAACACACAATAGCGGATGATGGTTATGCAAGTGTGGCTTTAGGGCATGTATTTCCTTTATATGGCGAAACATATACAAATTCATGGATGTTGGCAAATGGGGTTGTAATGTTTCGTAATCCTGGTAGTTATGGATTCCAAAATTGGAATTCTAACGATAAAGGTTGGTGCTGTAACGGAAGATCATGGACTGATAGTTGGTGGAATACAACTAGACTAGAAAGATACAGTTTTGCCCTTGCTCCTTTCTGGACAGATTTAAAACAGATGGACAATGACGGTGGATTTTATTCTTTATCAGACTCGGACTCAACAAAATACTGGTGGCACAAGATTGAAGAGTATGGTAAAAAGAATAACGAGAACAGTTTCAGTTTAGAAATATTTCCGAGTGGCAATTACGAGATGGAGTATGGCAATCTAAAAATAACTCATCATCATATAGCGATAGGTGTTGCTGGAGACTTAACAGACGGTGAGTTTATTGCTCATGAGTATCATAACACTTCTGGACAAAATTATATCTACACTGGAACTACAATGGGTCATGATGGAATAAATCTAATCTGTTCATATGATCCTCTCAACGATGCATCGTGTGATGGTTACGCGGCTGCCTATCTTGCTCAACAATGTGCGGCAGATCCTTTACATAGTACACAATGCGATGGATATGCAACAGCATATTTCAATCAACAATGTGGATTAGATGCGTTATATGATAGTCAATGTCCAGGTTATGATGACGCATTTTTTGATCAACAATGTGGCATAGACTCGCTCTATGATCCAATGTGTAGTGGATATGCTGAGGCGTACATCGATGATCAATGCGAAATCGATCCATTATTCTCTCCAACATGCTCTGGTTACGATACAGCGATACTTTTAGAAGAAATCGCTGAAGAATTCGATGGAATAGATGATGGCACGATGGATGGAGACTGGTTCGACAGTATTGACGAAGAATTAGAGGCAATAGACGGTTTTGAAGTAATTGAACAACTTATCGAAGTATATGTAGAAGAAACAAACCCGATATTAGACGAATTACCCGAAATTTTCGATTTTGACGAAGAATTTGAGTTTACTGAAGAGGTTTTCTTTGAAAATGCAGAAGAAATAAGCGATTCTGGTGAAATAAGCGAAATTGCCTTCGTTGAAGCGATACAGGACGAGTTACAAGAGGTAATTGAAGAAGAAATCATGGAAGAAATTGAAGAAGAAATCGAAATTCTAGAAGATTTAGACATTTTGGATGTTCTTGAAGAAGATATTATAGTAGAAGAAGAGGGTGAGAAGGTAATAGCGGTCGAAAAGAAGGAAGAAGTTAAAGAAAAGAAGAAAATTGCCTCTAAAAAGTTAGCCACGCAGATAGTGTTGGAGCAAACAAGCCAATTAGTCTCTAGTTTAGAGAGTTCTACGGGCGAAAGTTCGGGGTCATCCCAAACATCTGGGGTTGTAGTCGCTCAACAAAGCAATCAGACAGCATCCTCGCAACAAAATCAGTCGCAATTTAGTAGTTCTGGGTCACCAATGACCACATCACAAGATTTTTTTGGTGCTGACAATCAAAGTTTTGCTCAATTAACAGGAAGTTCGTTGCAACAAGTAGAAGAAATGGTAGAAACTAAAGAAATGGAACAAACAGAGCAAAATATAACAGACAATTTAGCGTTTGGAGACGCCGCGCCCATAGGATTTACTATAGTGCAACCGGAAGTACAAACAGAAATAGTGGCGATAGAGGTTCCTAAGACTAGGGCAGAGCAAATAGCAGAACAAGTAAGACAACAAAATTTAGAGAAGTCTAATCCAGCGGCAAGTGGACAAACATCCGCATTAGATTCACTAGCATCGACTAATAATTTAGATGCGTATTATGGAATTAACCTGGGTTACAATAAGAGTATGTATAGTGATGAACAAGTTTATAAGGGTGTCGTGTTACCAGACAATCCTCAAACACAATTTAAAATGTTCTCTACAGACTATGGTAAAATGAGAACAATTATAAGGAGTCAATACTAATGGCAACAGAGTTAGAAATTGGAGGTGTAACCTTCAAGGGCGGTAAAATGCTCGCTATTGTTATGGCTTTAGGATCAATGATCGGTGCATTATACGGAGGATTTGAAGTTTATAAAGATTATATGGATATGAAAGAGCAAATACAAGAATATGTTGCTCCAGACTTATCTGGTATAAACGAAGAAATTGCTGTACTTCAAGAAACAGTTTCCTCACAGAATACTACAATAGATGCAATGAATACAACTATTGATGCTCAAGCAACTGTAATAGAAACCCAGAAAGAGACTATAAATAGAATAAACGGTGATCAACAATCATTGTTTGGTGATATGCGTAGTGTGGATAAAAGACTATATCAATTAGAAAAAGAGACCTCTCAAGAATTACTTGGTATTAGAAAAAGTATCCGTGAACAAATTGAAGAAGCACTGGCAAATCCTCTAGCAGGACAACAATAGGAGTTATATAATGGCTGTAAGGCACGCACAAATAACACATGAACCAAAAAAGAAAGGTACTTCACAAGGAAGAAACCCAAAGAGTTTATCAACAATGAATAAACAAAAGCGTAAGAGTTTTAAGAAGTATCGAGGACAGGGTAAAAGAAGGTAACTTATGTCCGTTCAAAAAGGGTTTGACTACGAAAGATATCTGTACGAATGTCTTAAAAAAGATAAGATTGCCGCTGGCAATCCTCCTGCTGGTGCTGAAAGCAACAGACCCGATCTTGAAATAAAATTAGCAAGTCAACCGCCTACAAAGAAAGAGGGGTGTGAATTAAAACTCGCACCCACTGCAGGCGGTAGTCTTGTGATGAAATATACTGATGGCAAATGGGGCTTTGATTCTAAAGCAAAAGAAGATAAAGAAAAAGCATTTATGATGGAAGTTGCTAAAAAAGCAAATCTTCTGAGAGAAATGAATACTAGTGGTGGGTATGGAAACAACTGGAGAGGTAAAGTTCCATTTCAACAAAACGATAAAAATACAGGTAAGAAACTACTTGTAGGCAAAGTGAGAAATGCCAAAGAAGCATATGATAAAGACATAAAACAATTTGGTGGACAGAACGAAGTTAAAATTCCTGTGCAAGCAAAAGTTATGTGTGATTACTACAATCTAAAAGATACTCACTATCTTAATGTAGCATCACATGGCTTCTTTCTGATGAACAGCAAAGATCCACTAGGGTTAAATAAGAAACTACAAAAAGAGGGTCATCTTCCTATACCAGACTTTGCAAATTCGGCGCAACTAAAAATAAGAGTGAGGTGTCAATATAAAGGAAGTGGTAGTTATCAATTTTCAATGACGCTAGAGTTTGGTGGTGTTAGAGCATCACCGTACAACTTAGGTCCTATTCAAAGTAAAACAAATGTTCAAATAAACAAAAGAGAATTATACAATTCTCAAAATGCACCTCTCTTAGAGGTTTTAAAAACATGAGGTTAAATATAGAATGGCTGGATGGTATAGATTACCCAATGGTTCACCAATAGGTGCTTTTGGAAAGACTGGCTCAACTACTTTAGGTGATGTCCCAGAACTAAGACATATTACAGATGATTTTTCTAAATTAGATTTTTTGTCTCCAAATGACGAACCATGGTTAGTTATTAGAACACCTGAAAGTAGAATGATTAGTGCTACATATCAAAGACTAATTAACATGCTATCTAAATTTCTTCCTCGTAAACTTGAACTAAATAAGCGCCAATACCTCGTTGCATTTCAAGATGAAGATTACTGGATAAGTCTCATCGATCAGTATTTTGAAGATACGGGATTGATGGGACCATTAGATCAACAACATCACTCGGACGCAAAACAAAGGGGAGAAAGAACTCCCTGGCACATACCGCCTATGGATATGTATCATACTGCTAATTATCTGATATATTTACCAAAGAATATTTCATTTGGAGTAATAGCATTAAAAGCCCTAAGCAGTTTTCTGGAAAGAAATCATTGTTCAACCAGACATAAATTAAATAGTCAACAAAGATTACCAGGAACACCACATCTACACAAGACTCTTTATATTCCCAAACCAGAAGCAAAAACTATATACGAAACATTTAAAACTAGTATGCAAAAAAGCAGAGCGTGGCCTTATTTACTGGAATACTTAGAACCAGAACAGAAAAGATATGATTCATTATTGTTTCTAGCACCAAACATGTTCGGTATAGATACTGAATGGAGGAGATCAATATTTCCCTAGTATAAATACTCTATGTACCGATCGGTACTCCATAAGTCATGGGTAAAAAGACTACATTCGTTCATCCACCCTAAATGTAGCGGTGGACGGAAGTAGGCACTACCGCTGAAGGAACGCATCTTTTAGAAATAGGAGATGTCAAATGACTGAACTACTGTACAGAGGCGTAAAGCACACCATCAATAACGAAAAGGCAATAGAGCCCACTGCAATGTTATATCGTGGTGTAAAACACAACCCAACCTTAAGACAAGAATTACCCCAAGCAACTAGTGGGATATATCGAGGATTTAGGTGGACTCTTTAGCCCAAAAGAAAGGGCGCCATTGCGGCGCCCGATCTACTGTTTTAAGCGAGAAAACAGTCTAAGCCGCAGTAGCCTTTTGCGATAGGGCTTGATAGCCAGCCGCAATGACTGCTCTGGATGCCGTGCCAAGACGATACTTGGAGGCGCGAGTGCGACCACGGTCATCTTTACTACCTGTGTTTAGGTAGATTGGGAAACCCTTCATCCGCAGGCTTGAAACAAGTGCGGTAGGATTACCTACATTGTACCTGCTGACGATCTGTGCCGCAGATAATTCTTCTCCTGAGATGAACGCATCAAGAACGCGGTCAGTCTTAGAAGTTTTTTCCGTTGATAAAGTCATATCATATCCTCATTATAATGATTAACAAAAATGAAAGTCTCAACTCAACTTTCAAACACTAGTATAGCAAAAAAGAACCCTAATGTCAAGTCTTTTTTTGCTTTTTTTACGGTATTTGTGCTAGTTTTACTAGTTTCATACCGTAATTGTTCACACCACTGGGTATATTAAGCCCCTCCTTACGCTGTAGAGCGTTTTTCTTGAAGGAAGAGTAATCTACCCAATGATGCCATCTACCATAACGCCAAACGAGTCTGGCAACATCGGGGTGCATATCAACTAATATCTGAGACTTAGCAAGAGTTCCATCTGTGTTGTATCTTTCTGAAGAGTCAACTTTCAAATCCTCTTTTCTAATTGCTATGCCGTCAGCATCAAGCCCGACTTCTTTATGATAGAATTCTTCTGAGTTTCCACCTTTGACCGTCTGTGTAGCGGCTTTACCTTGTAGAAACGCATTAAACTGTATAGTGCAATCACCATCTTTTAAAACCCGAAGACAGATATCGGTATCCTCATTGTAGCGACCACGCCAGCGATGCTTACAATCATTCCTAATAAGAAGGCAACTATAAATTCGTGTGTTTGCCACATAAGGTGGATATTTCTGATCTGGTGCAATAAAAAAACGATACTGAGGACCAGAAATATAAACATTATCATATCTATCAACGAAGTCCTCCATGACTTTAAAAAATACTCCAGACTCAACTCTTATCCTGATGTTATTATTGTAACGATAAAAATCATTAATATTATCATCAAGAACCCAATGTGAATCTGCGCCAATACTTATTGAATGATCCCAACACCAATTTCTAGCACGACCAGGACCATCACCATGATTACTGAATGGTGCTATCAATAGCGTAACATACTTACGAATACCAAAAATGTCCAGTGCTTTTTCATAGTTCTCTTCGTCTTGCGGTTCAATCGCAATATAATGTGGAACTTTCATTCTAGCCAACGATCTAGAAGTAAACATAGATTCATGTCTACCTTTAGATATGATATAAACTGGGTGTTCTGGATTCATGTAAATAAACTCTCCAAACTTGTTGTTTCTCGCTTTTGCGATTGTTTGTATGCTTCACTCCAAGAAGTTCTAACTTTCCCAAAGTTTCTGAAACCACCTTTTACTCTATCACCATTCTCGTCTAAGAGTATTTTAAAGAAATCAGGATAATGACTATTAATGATCTTGTGTGATTCCCATACATCATTGAACTTAGTGTCACTCCAGACATTCTCTTCTAATTTCCCAGTTAGACTTATATTGTCAAAACAGAAAATTTCAGAAACTCTATTGCCAAAACCTCTGGCTAAAAGACCCAGAAACATAAAAGCATCTGAGCCATATCTACATATCTTAGGAATCTCTTCTAAGACATCTCTAAAATCTGGACCATTAAACCATACACCACTACTAACTGAAGTGTTACTACTGAAAGGTTTTGTTCCAGGTATGTTTTGTATTTGCGATGGACCACAAAAAGAAACATTCGATTCATCCAACCAATCATCAAAGAGTTTGAACATCTCCAAGTTGTCTTCATCAGAAGAATCTCTACGACTCTTTTCCATATCTGAAGTGCCGTTAAAGCGTTTTGAGTTTCTTCGCTTAAATTTTAGATCATCATCTAAGATACAATACTTAATATCTTTACCTTCTCTGTAAATGAACTCTCTAGTTTTGGACATACAAAGAGGATCCGATAAATTTAAATTCTCTGGTAAGACAACATAATTGCAGTCATATTCATATTGTGGTCTTTCCCACTTCTGTACCACAAAGACAACCTTCTTCTTCAACTCGCTCGGCAGATGATCGTATGTTATTTGATTGTCCACTCGTTTTACTGTGGGTATGAAAATGGCTTCTATAGTCATTCGGCAGACTCCACAGGTTTATCGGGGGAAATATTATTTTCGGGTAGATCACTTTCCTCATACCATCTCCAAAGTGCGTTTGGTTCACGATTAGGTTTTGGATGCCAAATCGCCTTTGTCTTATCATTGGGTTTCTGTCCGATTGCTTCTTTAAACTGCTCAAAGTGTTCTTCTTTTCGGAAATAGATGTGCAATGATTTAAACTTGATATCATATGAATGAGCAAACTCTGGCATATCTATCCAGTGTTCTTTCCATTTTGTCTCTTCTGTTTCCACATCAAGATCAAATGCTATTGACCCTTCTGACTTAGCGGGCTTCAATAACTTCTTATCAATATTAATCTTAGGCTTTTCTATCTCAAACAACTGAGTTTCTGGATCATGCAGAGGATAATACATATCTCTAGTCTTGTATGGAATTATCTCATTAAGAAGACCACAAAAATCAGCATAGTCATCTAGCGTTTTAAAATGGACATACAACACCTTGAAGGCATCTTCTTGCCACTTCTTTCGCTTTGCTTTAGTTTGATCAGCGATTGGCAAATCAAGATATACATCAAAGTGTTTATCCAGAGTCGCACGATAATCATCATCAAGTCTTACTTTCTTGTCTAGATAATTATCGTATGATCCACTTTCTTTAACATCAGTCATAGTTACCTACTATACACCATTTCAATTTAAAAGTCAAGTCTTTTATTTATGGCGGCTAAGACCAAGGCATTGCCCTCTTCAGTATAATGATTAATATCGCCTCGGTGTTTTTTCCGCAGAGGGCGCAAATCTAACATATTATCCAATTCATAATTCGATGTCCATTCCAGATGCGTCATATGAATAACATTTAATCTTGGCACATATCTCTGTTCGTATGTAAGGATAGCGTCAATCTTTTCCAGAATGAGATCATAGATATCAATCTGATAAGGTAAAGACATCCAATTTTCCATATAATCTTTCAATGGCATTAATGCATCATTCGTCTTGGCCGCGTTGGCAATATCTGTATAGATTAGATCCGCATTTCCATGCAATACATCACCATCATGAACAGGGTGTTGATCTACATAAACTCGATATGGACTGGTGTGTGAAAGAAGAATTGCATCAAAGTTACTAAGTTTCTTTAGTGATTGTAACTGCTTTAGTATAGCGTATTGACTGCATCCCGCTTGCGACAGATTAACCACATCATGCTTATCAGCAAGTGCATTAACCCAGCCTTTGCGATCAGGATACTTTACTGTCCAGTCGGCAGAAAAACTATCCCCAACGATACAAATGTGCTTCATATATCAACTCTGCCATTCGCTCATGCGTTTCAATACCAAAATGTTCTCCATCTCTACCCACATCAATCTGCTTGTTCTTCAGATCCATCTTATTAAAATCGTATTCATGGACAACGAAATTATCTTTGTATTTCATATTATCCAAGATGCCTTTGTGCATCATCCTACGAGTATTATTATAACCAATATCATTTGCATATAGAAAGAAGTCCGTTAGACCAGGTAGATCAAATACTTTCTCTTGCTTCTCTATCATCATAGAGATGAGAGGTAAAACTGTGTTGTCTTTATTATCTAATACCAAGGCGTTCCGGGAATCAAATAGCCACTCCCAAAGAACAAATAGAGGCTTTCGTCTGGCCAAATACCAGATGAGATTAAATATATTAACATCATGTGAGGCGCCAGGCAGACTAAGATTATAATACTCCATACCCAGCCGCTTTGAAATAATGTTGGGATAAGTTTTTTCAATAGGTACTCCTATACCAAATGTTTGAGAACCACCCACAACGAGAAAATGTTTTTCACTATATGCAACAGGAACACCAGGTAAATCGTTTGGTGAACGATGTCCGTATTCGTTAAAACGATATCCAAACTCATGCTCAAAATCATGTCTATAACCCTTGCCCTCAAATCCCTTGAACTCAGGATTATCTGAGAGGAAAGATTCATAGTACTGATTCGCATCATAACCAATACATTGATCATCATGGAGTTTAGGCCAAATAGCCGTTGATTTATTTCCGATCGTCATCGCTTATCCATATTAAAAAGGGCAGTTTCGTGTCATGCCCAGGACCTCCTTTTGGGTTGAAGAGCAGTTTACCGCGAATAGCGGTTGTGTATCATGTCATGCTCAGGACACGCATCCGATAATTATTAATCGGCTGGAGCAGTTTATAGTTATATCTATGAAGGACATACTCAGGTCTCTCTAGATATTGGATTGTGTCCTTACGAGCCCTCTTTAAGATTGATAGAGACTACACCCCATCCCATCAATGCTATTCCTAGGACGCTATAAAGCATAGTCTCTAATAGAGGTGGGCCCATAATACCCGCTTCAATCGCATAGTCTTGCGATCCAACTGCACCCATAAGAAGAAACAATCCCAACACAATTCTTATCATATAAACACCTCTCAACTCAATTAATATATATACAATTATAACAGGAAAATGCTAAATGTCAAGCATTTTTAATCAATTCTTTTACCAAAACCCCAATCAATTACTACTGGAAAGCGTGGTATATTATCTACTGATCTTTCAAAGTAGCGACAAGTGACCCAGTCGGGATTCTTCTCTTGCTCTAGGAGTGCTTTGAGAGTCTCCTGATTGCCTCTGACACCACTCTTGAAAGTCTCTTTCCCATCTGTCAGAACAAAATGCTTGACATATCCTGCCCAGTTACCTGACCCTTCAAGAACATCTACTACAGCAAACTCCTCGGTGACAAACTCTTTTCTCTTGAGAAGATTTTTGCTTCTTTTGTTCTCGTATGGAGTATTATTACGAACCATCTGACCTTCGTACCCTTCTTCTGTATATCGTGAATACAGACCATCTAGAGTTTCTTGGTCATGACACCAATGCGTTGGAACAATAACGATTGGAAGTTGTGCTGGTACCTCTCTTTCTATGAAAGCCATACGCTGGAGAAACGGACTGAATCCTGCTGGCTGACCTGCCATATCATATATGTGATACTGTACCTTTTCAGCACATTCAGCCGCTTCATATAGTGAAGGCTTGATCTTTCTTACCAGACTGGTGATCTTATTGAAGTCTGATTTCAATTCGTGATTGTAGAGTTCGCCATCAAGAATCGCATCTGGATACTTTTTAAAGAAACTCTCGAGGTCATTGTGGATATGGTCACAAGTGGTAATGTCTTTACCCTGTCTTGTAAAGAGTCCATCTTTTCTCGCAATACAACGAATACCATCGAGTTTTGGCTGACTGATACCAGAGGACTGTGGTCGCTTTGTATAGTCATTTGCCAACATGGGTTTGAACTTATCGTAGGTATCAACTTTTGTGATATCTTCAAAGTATTCTTTTTCGACTTTCTTGTCCCACATAGCAATCGCTTCTTTCTCTGCTTGCTCGGCTGCCGTGGTGGCATTTGATCGACCCTCGTTCTTTGCCTCTTTAATGTTCCAACCACTTTCAACAAGTTTGCCATTCATGATACCCGCAATCGTTCTTGTCGCAGGTTCATCGGTTCTATACTGGATTGTCAACTCCCTTATATTACCACTCGTATCTCTCTTATAGAGAATTGGTAGACTATTTACCATTCTTTACTCCTTTCTTGCTACGAAGTTTAAGCCGAAGGGAGAACTCCACATTCGCCAGAACTTCCAATGCCAATTTGCTTTCTTTTCTAAACGCTTCTTTTTCCCATGGATGGTCAGCATAACGAGTATTCAAAGAAACTCTGCGGTTCTTCCATACCCATCGCCCATTCTTACCAATAGAATAATCTTCTTGTATCTCGCCAGTGGCATACTGCTTAACATGGATGGACTCATGACAAATAGTCTTGACAAAATCCAATAAATGCAGATCATTGCTGAGTTCAACCTCGAAAACTCTTGGCTTGTATACTCTATGAGATTCGGTTTCAGCACTACAAAAGCCGTGAAAACTAGAATTAATTTTCTTGATATTGTATGCGATTATTAAAGAAGGGTATCGTGTAAGTTTTAACTTTGGTGCGATATAATCTACCGTCTTACAGACTATGTGCTGTTGTAAAGCATTTCCTCCCTTCACGGTATATCTCATTCAGTATACTCTACGGAGTCAATAAACAACGAAGTCAATTCCTCAATCGCATCACTCACTAGAAAGCCAAGAGCGACCATACGATCTACAAAATCGTTGGACTCTGGAAACAATGGACAATCTGCTTTGATATAGTCAGCGAAAACTTTTTCCACGGTATCTTCACTCTGCATTTTTATCTCCAAAAATTTTTAGAATTCCTGCTTTTAAATCTTCTGGTGTGCCGTTGAGTATGTGTTTGTTCTTAGAAAAGATTAACATCTCGTCTAGTAGAATAGACAACTCATCACCTTCTGCAACGCCACTTGCTACAGACTGAACTTCACCAAATCGACTCACGATAGGCTCACCAAAACTTGTGAAGCCGTTTTTCTTCATTATCTCTTTAACTGTGTAGTCTGCGGGAAAGCCCATTCTTAACTCCGTATCTGTAGCGAAAAAAAAATTTCAATAGTAAATTACACCCGTCATGCATATGCGTCTGTAAGTGGTTCAAGTGCCAGTGGATTCTCTACCCCGGATCACCTTGGTACCGAGAGAGCCAGGGCAAGCAACCAATGGCTAGGATGACTCTCTCCACATGGACCAATTAAGCAGTCAGTTCATACTCCTTATTCCACTTCCCAATGTTAATGTCAGTATACCACGCGGTGTGGAAGTAGTCGCTTTGGATATCTGACTTGTCGAACCACCCACCACTCTTCATAGCGGCCAACAGTTCAGTCAGAAACGACTTAGCGGTGCCTGACCACTGTGACTCTATATGATAGGGGTTTACTTGGTAGTGCGTATTCTGCGCCTTGAAGTTGATCGGACCAGACTTCAGATTAACAACCAGAGTCGAATGATGCTGAACCGCAATGGTACCCTTCATGCTGTACTTCTTTAGCACGGCCTTGATCCCTACTGCGAGTTCTTTTTTCTTCTCTTGTGATACATACGCCATAATTTAGTTCTCTCTCAATTTGTTATGGTACTATTATACGAGGATTCGTACTAAATGTCAAGGGTTTTCGCAAAAAAGAACCCTTGACAAATCAACCACTTACAAATTAATTTAAATAAAGTGGCCCAGTCCATCGAATTGTATACCCACCCTCTAGTATATTGCCTCGGGGTGCGTTTCGTGCTGGAGCGGCCCACCCAGCTGGCTTCAGAATGTCTCCGAGTCGAAACTTCTTGTCGCTCTCGGTGTTCACTATAAAGCCCCATACTGAGTTGGAACTGATGATTTTGGTATATTTCTTACCCTGTTTGACCTGAATGCCTTTAACGAACTCCTCAAACATACGCTCTTGGACTTCGCTTTTCTCACCAGATCGACCTAACTGATACTGATTATAGTCTTCTACAATCGCTTCGGTTAGGGTCTTTACTGCTTCTGTCATTTGTTCTGTCATAATTTCACTCTCACTTAATGGCTCAACACAGCCATAATAACAAGATCCTGAGTGTTTGTCAAGTCTTTTTTGGTCTTTTTTTCAATTTATTTGGGCCCATGGGCGGTGGTGGTCCACTTGACATTTAGATATAACTGTGCTATAATATGGGCTTCTGTTTTGGGTGGTGGCGCCGATCCGACCGGGGAGCCGCAACGATTTTACATCTCTGTGGTTTCTCACTCCCCACACATCACCAGATCAAGTACAGAACCTAACGAGTTAATTGCCACGCTATAGCGGCTATAAGATAAATTGGCACCAATACCACTGGCCACAGTGTGGTCATGTACTTTACTCTATAGAGATATAGCATCCCACTGAGCATAAGCACACAAACTAAGACATCTGCGGCCAGCGTTCTCGGTACGGCAACCCATTCAAACATTATAAGTAATCTGTCCACATATTCACACCCCACGCACTATGATTAGTTCTCTTCTTACCGTCTTTTCTTATTGCTTTATTGGCAAGGTTCTTGTTCTTTTTGCTTTGGCTGCGGCTTAGACTGTTTACTTCCACTGTTTTTGTACCATGTTTCTTCATACTTCTTTTGCTCTCCTTTAGCGATTATTTGGTCGATTGTTCTATGGCATCCTATACAGATATTGTCATTGTCTAGTTTACAGACTCCTATACAAACACTCAAAGGTGCTCCATATTAGCCCATTGTGATTCTAACCACTGCTTATTCTTGATAAAATACTCTTCAAAGGTATATAATGGTTCATTATACGCCTCCCTTTCCTCACAATTCCTATGAAACATCTCATGAAAAAATGCGTCTCTGGCCTGTTCTTTGTCTTTATACATTCTTCTCATTCTCCTTGCGTGTGTTCTTTTCATGGCGAATCTTCGATA
>MDTB01062793.1_pt1 | contig 15791 bp, 13 predicted proteins | sample 811161 | NCBI WGS metagenome assembly MDTB01 (sample SAMN05326650, study PRJNA326480) | marine metagenome | isolation source: seawater | place: Mediterranean Sea | collected 2009 | reverse complement strand
GTATTCCAAAATCCATGTTTGATAGATTATACCAATTATCATCAGATAGGCTAATCTTTTTCTGAGATTTGATATTACATGTCATTACATTAAATATAAATTTAATGTGAGAAAGATTATGAGAAAACTTCCAAATCTCTGATTCAAGTGATTTCCCCAAATTAAATGAATCTACCCATCTGAATAAATCAGATTTTTTATGAAAAATAGGCGCAGAATACAAACCATTCCATAAATTGTTATAAGATATCTTTTCAAGGTATAAATCTCCATCTTGATTTAAAATTGCCAAAGCCCATATGTTTTTTTTATCATTTTTTCTTTTCAAAGTTAATGTTGAAGTATTAGATTCTAAATTCTTGTAAGGATAAGATTTACAATTACTAGCAACAGGGCATTGATCACATAATGGTTTTGATTTTTTACAAATCAATGAGCCTATATCCATATATGCTTGTATAAAATCTGCTGGTCTAGAATTTGACAACAAACCTTCAGATATTTCCCATAATGAGTTGACTTTAGCTTGAGTGTAGTCAATACCAAAAAGTCTCGATAGAAACCTTTTTACATTACCATCAAGTATAGAGCGTTTTTCATAACCACTAAATGTTACGATTGCAGATCCTGTGGTTCTTCCGACACCTGGGAGACTCAAAATATTCTCATAATTTTTTGGGAATTTTCCATCGAATTCTTCTTGGATTTTAATACAAGCTTTAAAAATATTTTCTGCTCGTCTATAAAATCCTAGTCCACTCCAAAGTTTCATTATTTCATCTAAACTTGCATTTGAGAGTGATCTAATATTTGGGTATTTTCTAATAAATTTTTTATAATACGGCATGACTGTCTTAACTTGTGTCTGCTGTAACATTATTTCTGATATCCAAATTTTATAAGGATCATGTGTTTTCCAAGGGAGAGATCTTCTGCCATTATCATCATACCAATTAAGAATTTTTCTCCTGAGTAAAATATATTTTTTAGAATGGTAATTTAATTTTATCTTTGAGCTCATCTTGTATTTTTTCAATTAATTTATCTTTGATAGGGTCAATAATTTCTTCTTTAATAATATCTTCCATATCGATTTTTATATCAGGGCTATCCAGTGTCCCTCTTATACGGATAGGAAGTTCTTTATCAACTAAACCATCTGGATAATAACTCATATAAATACTATTGTCTGAAGACATGTCATCAATACTTCTGATCTTACCAACCATGTCAATCTTTACGCTCTTACTAACTAGGTCTATTGTACCTTCTCCACTCGATTCTATAAGTTGCGTTTCAAGATATAATTGAGTTATAGTCATGATATTCTTATCTACAGTAGCATTTGAATAAATTTTATTAATTGATGTATTATCATCCTGACTGATGCCACCGAATTTCTTAAATTTAAGAAGCGAGTATGTTTTCATCAAGATTTCATCTATATTTGTTCCGAAATATATAATATCTTTGGCTTCTGCTTTGTCCACATCAATAATCTTATCTACTAATTTATCTTTGTTAACAATTAGAACTAAATGTCCAATATTTGCAATTTTTTTAAGTGGTTTTATTGATTCATCAAAAATTCTGATGCCACTAACAGTCATAAATGCCCTAGAATTGGTGTCAGATAGACCAATATCTAAGCTACCATCGTAAACAAAGGTGTAATTTAGTTTTGATGAAACATATTCTTCTATTTCAGATTTATAATTATCAGGATCAAAGAAAAATACAAGGTATCCACCAAAAATGATAACCAATGAAATTAAGATAATTACAACTTTATAGACCTTATTTAGCATTATCGTTCACTTTTAAATTCACCAGACTTACCGCCTTCTTTTGAAGCTAGATAAATATCTGATAACATCATATTTTTATCGATATATTTACACATATCATAAATTGTCAGTAGTGCTATTTGAACTGCGCACAAGGCTTCTATTTCTACCCCAGTTTTACCATTACAACTAACTTTAGCTGTGCACTGTATCTTGTCCAACTTTACTTCAAAGTTTATATTTACACTGGAGACATTAAGTGTATGAGTTAATGGGATTAGTGATGATGTATTCTTGGCGGCCTGTATACCTGCAATTTGCGCAACTACAAGAACATTTCCTTTTTTATTAAGACCATCATTAATAGATTTCAGGGCATCTTTGTTTAAATAAATACATCCCGATGCAATCGCATTTCTGCTAGTTGATGCCTTTCTGCCAACGTCGACCATTTGAATATTACCCTTATTATCAATGTGATTGCTTTTGGTCATATCTTTATATCTTCATTTTTATTATAATTCTACATTATATAGAGTTATTTTAAAATTTAAGAATTATAATGAAAATTATACTTGCTTCGAAAAATCAGGATAAAATTAGAGAAATTAAGAATATCCTGAAAAGCTCCAATAGAATATTATTAACATGCAATGATGTTGATATTCCTGAAGTTGATGAAACAGGATCAACTTTTGTTGAAAATGCAATATTAAAAGCAAGAAGTGCTTCGCTTACAACAGGATTAGCTGCAATAGCTGATGATTCTGGAATAGAAATTGATTATTTAAATGCACAGCCAGGTGTTAAATCAGCTAGATACTCTGGAGCCAATGCATCTAACGAAAGCAATAATTCAAAATTACTCGAAGCACTAGATGGTGTACCTTATGAAAAAAGAAAAGCCTGCTACAGGTGTGTTATAGTATATATGAGGTTTCCTGATGATCCATTCCCTATAATTACATCTGGATCTTGGGAAGGATACATTACAGAAAAATTAATAGGGACTAATGGTTTTGGATATGATCCACTATTTTATTTACCTGATTATGGTAAAACCTCTGCTGAGATTACGTCAGACTTAAAAAATGAAATAAGTCACAGAGCGAAGGCTTTAAAGAAACTTCAAGATTATTTTAGTAAGTAGAGATATGTTTATGTATAAAAAAATTGTCCTAGCTTTCCTATTAACATTTACATATGGATGTGCTACAAACCCTGTTTCTGGTACACCTGATTTTGTAACAATAACCGAACAACAAGAAATATCAATTGGCGCTTCTTATCATAAGCAAATATTGGAAGAAAATAAGGTAATTGATAATAAAGAGCTAAATGATTACTTTCAAAAGCTCGGAGAATCCATAGCAAAGGAAAGTCATAGACCAAATTTAAAATGGTATTTTACTCTAATAGATGATCCTACATTCAATGCTTTTGCAACTCCTGGGGGATATGTGTATATGTATCGAGGAATGTTAAATTATTTTAATTCTGAAGCTGAATTAGCAGGTGTTATAGGACATGAAATTGCTCATATAACCGCAAGACATGCTGTTAGAGGAATGAGCACAGCTCAGGTCACTGGTTTATTACTTGGAATTTTACAATCTAATGTTCCAGGTGGACAAATAACTGGAAATGCTTTTAATTTAGTTAACGTCATAATAAATCGTGGATACTCAAGAAAATTTGAGCTAGAAGCAGATCAACTTGGTGAGGAATATCTTAAGAGACTAAACTATGACCCGAGAGCAATGTCTGCCTTCCTCAAAACACTTCAGTATTCCGACGATCTAGAAATTAAAATCGCAAAGGAAGAAGATAGGGAACCAAATATTGGTTACCATGGCATTTTTTCTACACATCCTGATCATGAAAAAAGGATAAGCGCATTAGATAAGAGTGATAAAAAAAATAAGAAAATGAAAACCAATAAAGAAAAATTTCTCAAACTACTAGATGGTTCTGTCTATGGATCTAGTCCAGAAGAAGGTTATGTAAAAAATTCAGTGTTTTATCATCCTATCTTAGCAATTAAATTTGAAATTCTTGAAAATTGGAAACTACAAAATGACCCTGATAAATTAGTAATTATAAAAAAAGATTCTAATATAACATTGAGGGCGGATGAGCTATTGGCTGATGATTTAGAAAATGGATTGACGCCTCAAAAATATTTAGAAGATGGCGTCAATAAAAGTTCTTTCTTAAGTTCAAATGAATTGATAAAGTCTGAAAATTTTTCATATAATAATCTTGAAGGTTATACTCATTTATATAGTAGTAAGAATTTTATTGAGGAAAAATATAAAAGATTCACGGTAATTTTCGATACTTACAATAAAAATACAAAACCTAAAGCATGGATCTCTGTAACAAATTTAAATGATCTTAGTGATGACGACGAAGTTCAGCTGATGCTAAAATCTTTCTCTAAGATGCCTCTAGAGGAAATTGAAAAATCAAAAGGTTTAAGAATAAAGGTTATAAGATTTAGAAATGGAATGTCTTATGAGAAACTTGCTAAATCTTCACCGCTTGGAAAATATGCAATTGAAAAATTACGTCTTCTAAATGGACATTACCCTGACAAGAATCCAATTATAGGGGATCTTATTAAAATTGTTGAATAAATCTATTGGAAATAATGTTTTCTTAATTGACTCAACTGGTTTTGTATTAAAATACTGGTTTTCAATGCCGCCAGTTGAAACTAAAAATTTTGAATCTATTGCTGCATTCTTAGGTTTTTGTAGTTTCGTAATTAGATTACTTAGTGAGCATAAACCAACATATATTTCTTTTGCATTTGATGAAAGTTTGGGTACATGTTTTAGAAATGAAATATATCCAGATTACAAAAAAACTAGAGAGACTGCTCCAGATGAACTCAAAAAACAGTTCAATCTTTGTAGAGAATTTCTAACAATCTTAGGACTGGACAATCATGCAAGTAATTACTATGAAGCAGATGATATTATAAATACATTATCATATAACGTTAGAAAGTCAGGCTATAATAGTCTCATACTTACCAATGATAAAGATTTATATCAACTAATATACCCTGGCGATATATGGTGGGATTACAAGAATAAAATTTTTTCTCATAAAGATCTTGAGCAATATTTAGGCTTCACGCCCCAGAATTTATCAGACTTTTTAGGGTTGATGGGTGATTCTGTAGATAACATTCCTGGAGCTCCAGGGCTCGGAGAGAAGACTGCAATGGCACTAATGAAAGAATATCAAAGTTTAGATAATCTTATGGAGAATATTGAATCAATCAAAGATAGAGTTGGCAAGAAATATAAAAGGTTTATAAAAATAATTAAAGAGAATAAAAAAATTATATATCTTTCCAAAAAGTTAGCTACACTAGAGTATATTGATGATTTAAATGAAGATATTAGCTTATTGAAAAGAAAATCGTTAGATGAGAATAAACTTGAATCATTTTTAACTATGACAGGCATGAAAGAAGGTCAAAGAAATTCATGGTTAAAAGATATACAGAGATTGGTTAAATAATACTATGAAAAAAAATATTTTTTATGCTCAATCAGGTGGAGTTACTCCTGTGATTAATGCTACTGCTGCAGGTTTGATAGATTATCTAGAAAAAAATAAGTCATCATTCGGAAAATTATTTGTTGGGAAAAATGGCATTGCTGGTGCTCTAAATGAAGAATTAATAGATATTAGTAAAGAAAGCTCATCAGAGTTAAAAAAATTAATCCATACTCCAGGTGGTGCTTTTGGATCATGTAGAATAAAACTTAAAGACCCAGTCAAAAATAAAAAAGAGTTTCAGAGAATACTAGAAGTTTTTAGGGCTCATAATATAGGCTATTTTTTTTATAATGGAGGTGGGGATTCTCAAGATACAACACTTAAAGTCTCTAATTATTGTAAAGATCAAGGATATAGTATAACTTGTATTGGCCTCCCTAAGACAATTGATAATGATTTGCCAGACACTGATAATTGTCCAGGATTTGCCTCAGTTGCTAAATACATTGCTATATCAACTTATGAGGCATCACTTGACGTAGCATCTATGGCAAACTCATCTACAAAAGTATTTCTTCTTGAAGTCATGGGCAGACATGCAGGCTGGTTGGCTGCATCAGCTGGTGTCATAAAAGAGAGTAATAGTATGCCGCCTCACCTAATCTTATTGCCAGAAATATTTTTTAATGAAAAGAAATTTTTACTAAAAGTTAAAGAGACTGTTAGAAAATATGGTTATTGTGTTGTTGTAGCATCAGAAGGTATAAAAGATAAAAGTAACACGTTCATAGCTGCAAGTTCAACGAGGGATAGTTTTGGACATGCACATCTCGGTGGGGTAGCACCAAAACTAGCTAACATGATCACCATGAAACTTTCTTATAAAGTACATTGGGCTGTTTCTGATTATCTTCAAAGAGCAGCTAGGCATATTAGCTCATCAGTTGATGTAAGACAGGCATATATGGTAGGTTATAAGGCTTTAGCATATGCGAAAAAAGGCATTAATGGTGTAATGTTAACTATAAAGACTAGAAAAACAAAAAATTACCAATGGGATATTAAATATTCAAAATTAGAAAATATAGCTAATATTGAAAAAATACTACCAAAAAATTTTATCAGTAAAGATGGTTTTGGCATAACTGCATCATGTAAAAAATATATAAAGAATCTCATTGATGGAGAAGATTATCCTCCATACAAAGATGGTATCCCTATCTATGCAAAACTTAAAAATATATTAGTAAAAAAGAAATTAAAAAGTTTTAAATCAAATCTCTAAAATTAATACTTTCCTTTACGGAGTTCCTTATTATAGACTCAAGAGCTTCAATAAATCTTAAATCTCCATTGAGACAAGGGATAAAATTATATATTTTGCCACCAGAATCCATAAATAAGTCATGAGATTCTTCTCCTATCTCTTCGATCGTCTCGAGACAATCAGAGGAAAAACCTGGGCAATAGACTTGAATGTTCTTGGTGCCTTCTGATGGAAGTTTTTCTAACCTCTCTGCCAAATATGGTTGTATCCACTCAGATTTTCCAAACCTTGATTGAAAAACAACCTCATAATCTTTTTCAGATAGTTTTAACCCCTTAGCAATAAGATCGGCAGTGATAAAACATTGTGTCTGATAAGGCTCATCGTCAGCAACATAGGACTTGGGTATCCCATGAAAAGATAAGAGTAATTTGTCTGGTTTACCATGCTGCTTTTGATATTTTTGAATATGAGATATAGAAGAATGAATATAATCCTTATTATCATGAAAGTCTTTTATAAATCTAATACTATTCTCATTAGTAAATATTTTCTTATTTTTTATGACTCGTGAAATTTGGTTAGCGATAGACTTAGTTGTAGTAGTAGAATATTGAGGAAACATCGGTAAAAACAGTAAATTGGTATGCCCCTGCTTATAATATTTTGACATCATACTTTCAATGGAAGGCGAGCCATACCTCATAGCTACGTCAACTATAAATTCGTCTTGGAGTTTATCACGTAATAAACCTGCTTGTAAAAAAGTATTATATAACAATGGAGACCCCCACTGAGTCCAAACTTTTTTATATAGTTCAGCACTTTTCTTTGGTCTAGTTCTCAATATAATCAAATGAAGTAGCGGCAACCAAAATACCCTTGGTAGCCTTATGACATCTTTATCAGATAAAAATTCTCTTAAATAGATTCTAACTTCTTTTTCTGTTGGTTGACTGGGTGTGCCAAGATTCACGAGTAACACAACAGTTTTGGATATTAATTCTGATTTCATCTCATCATTGTAGAACAATGTTAAGTCTTTGTGTATCTTTGAAAAATTGGGCTTTTTTTAGGGATATGCGAGATAAGAAATTCCATTTGATCTGCTAATATTTTACGACCTCTTAGAATTAGGTATTCTACTCTCGAAGGAGCAAACGGAATAGCTAGAAGCAGCATATTTGCCTTTTCTGGTGTCCTGCCGCCCTTTTGATTATTACAGCGTTTGCAAGACGTTACTACGTTTGTCCATACATCATTACCTCCTTGTGATAGTGGCAAAACATGATCTCTAGATAGATCCCTATAGTTAAATACATTACCGCAATATAGGCAAGTATTAGCATCTCTTCTAAAGAGGGTGGTATTGGTTAAGGAAGGCGTAAAGCTCGAATAATCGAGTTTGTTTGTTTCCCTTGTCGCTATTATAGAATTAATCTTTATCTTGCTTCTACGCATCAATATGCGATTGTAACCACCTCTAAGAACGATTGAACTAGAACCACATTCATATGATATTTGATCAGTATAATATAGCTTTGCAGCAGTCTGATGAGATATCCAGTCAGTTGGGTACCCCGCAGAGTTTAATCTTAATATTTGTTGATTAATGATCACAATCTATTATACCCATATACACATGAAAGATTTATGAAAATTTTTAACCTGATAACCAAAGATCCAATCTGGGCAAAAATTATATATATAAATCAAATATATGTTAGAAAGCGACACAAAATTATTTTAGAAATGCACTCAAATGTTGCTAATCGTATTAATTTATTAACATAGTAATCAAAATGTAATAAACATAACGTTAAAAACTATCTATAACAAACCGATATTTATTATAGTCTTAAATAATTGATATTTATAAATATTTTTGATTGGCTAAAATATGAACAATCTGCCACAAGCAAAATAAGGGATTAAATAATCTATTGAAATGGCTACTTATCCACAACTTTATTAACATAAACTGTGGATAAATAGCTAAGACCTTATTTATAACATATATATTAAAAGGTTTTAGCTGAATGTATAATAAATCATGGTCAAATTACTTAACATCGCATTTAACCTACCTTTGTATGATACATACGATTATTTAATTGATGAAGGTCAAGCTAATATAAAAGTAGGAATGAGAGTTCGAACATCATTTGGTAGGAAAAAGCTTATTGGAATTGTAAATGATATAAAAAATGAGGAAGATTTACAAAATAGAAAGTATAAAGTAAAAATAATAGATGAAATTATTGATCCTGAGCCGATCTTAACGAGAGAAATTATAAAATTATGTAAATGGGCTTCAAATTATTATCAGTATCCTCTAGGACAAGTTTATTTTAATTGTATACCTAGCAAACTCAAAAATAATAAATGTGGCGAAATAAAAGAAATAGATTCTAAAGATTTTTTTTACATAATATCTAATGTGCCAATTAAGGATTATTTAAAAAATAAAAAGTCTCAAAAGAGAATTTATGAGTATATTGGAGAAAAAAAACAAGTTAGGCCTGAAAATATAAAATTAACAAAGCCTCTTAAAGATTTATTAGATAATGGATTTATTACAAAGTCTTACATAACGAATGATAAAATCACATCCAAAGAGATTATTTTAAATGAAGAACAAAAAAAAGCTTATAAAGATATAACAAAGAAAATTAATGTATTCTGTCCAAGCCTCATTGAGGGAGTCACAGGAAGCGGCAAAACAGAACTATACATAAAGATCGTAAAAGATATTATAAATAGTGGCGGACAGGCATTAATAATAGTACCTGAGATAAACCTTACTCCACAGACACTCATTAGGTTTAAAAAATATCTCAGTTGTAATATTTCAGAATATCATTCGGCAATAACAGATAAAAATAAATATGAAATATGGACTAAATGCAAAGATGGAAAAATTGATGTACTGATTGGGACTAGATCAGCTATCTTTTTGCCGTTTAAATCATTAAAAATAATTGTTATTGATGAAGAACATGATGCATCCTTGAAGCAATCTGAAAAATTTAGGTACCATGCTAGGGATCTATCACTAGTGAGGTCAAAGAACCTAAAAATACCGATCCTAATGGGAAGTGCAACACCATCCTTTGAGAGTTTACATAATTGCAAAATTGGGAAATATAACCATGTACTTTTAAAAACTAGATTTTATAAAACAAAACTCCCAAGTGTACAAGTTGTAGATATAACAAAAGATACTTTCGTGGATGGTTTTTCATCAGAGTTAATAAAATCAATTAATAGAGAGCTCGAAGCTCGAAAACAAATACTCTTATTTGTTGGTAGACGTGGTTATAGTAATGCTGTTTTATGTAAAACATGTGGTTGGACTTCAAAGTGTCCTAAGTGTGATGCATATATGACATTCCATAAAAATAATAATCTATTATGGTGTCATCATTGTGGTTATAAAAAACAATTGAATGCCGAGAATAATTGTAAGTCTGGCAAAGAATGCGAAATAGTTCCTTTGGGCGTGGGGACTGAAAGAGTAGAAAGAAAGTGCAAAGAACTTTTCCCAAAAGCTAAAATCATGAGGGTTGACAGTGATACCATAGACAATGTTACTAAACTAAAAGAATTTATATCAAAAACTCAGTCTAAAGAAATCGATATTCTTGTTGGGACACAAATGCTGGTTAAAGGACATGATTTCCCTGATCTGAGTCTTGTAGGCATTATTGATATTGATGCAGGTTTATACAGCCTAGATTTTAGAGGTGTAGAGAAAATTGGTCAAATGATCATACAAGTTGCGGGTAGGTCAGGTAGGCATAATAGCCAAGGCAAGCTAGTGATTCAAACTAGAAAGCCAGATAATATGCTAATGAAAGAATTACTTCTCAATGGATATCATAGTTTCTCAAAAAAAGCACTTATAGAGAGAAATGAATCCTCATTTCCTCCATACTCTTACTTGTCACTTATACGTGTTTCAAGTTTCAAAAAGAATGAAGGGTTATCTTTCCTAATGAGGGTTAAAAATAATTTTAATCAGAAGATGATAGATCTACTAGGGCCTGCTCCAGCACCAATAATGAAAAAGAATAATAGGTACTACTATCAGTTACTGATTAATAGTAATAATAGAAATTTACTGCTAAATAAGTCATCAGAAATAAGAGAGTATATAATGAAACAAAAAAAGAGTAATATTAGATGGTCGATAGACATTGATCCTATAGATTTGTATTAGAGGAAGGCTATAACTTGAAAGAATTGATTAAGAATACTCTTGCTAAAGCAATAATTAAAACTTACAAGCAAAGTAATTTTAGTGAGTTGATAGAAGTGCAATCTGTAACAGCAAAGAATGTTGAGGCTGATTTTTTCTCCAATATATCAATGAAACTAGCAAAAAAACTGAAAAATAATCCTATGAGCATAGCTGATGATATTGTTAAAAATATACCAGAAACTAATGATATTAAAATTAGTATCGTCCAACCTGGTTATATAAATTTTTTGATCATGGATAAAAAAAAGAATGACATCATTACTACAATTAATAATTGTGACGATCTCTTATCTGAATGTAGAACAAAAAATAAAAAAAAGATAAATATTGAGTTTGTTTCTGCTAATCCAACTGGTCCTTTACATGTGGGGCATGGCAGAGGAGTAATCTATGGAAATATAATAGCCAAATTTTTAAAAATTCAAGGACATGATGTAACCAAGGAATATTATGTAAATGATTTCGGTAATCAAATTAAAAAACTATGTTTGAGTGTTTTTTCTCAGATTGATCAGAGATATAGTGAAAATGAGGATGATCTTTACCAAGGTGATTATATAAAAGAGTTAGCAGATTTAGTATATAAGAATAACCTTGAACTACCTACAATCGACGGCAATATTAAAAATATGACTGCTGATGAAGAGGACGGATATACTCCAAAATCTACTCGTAAGTTTATAGTTGATACAATGATAGATAGAATAAAATCTCAACTTAATAAATTAGATATATCATTTGATAGCTGGTTTTACGAATCATGGCTACTTACTAATCCATCTCTTGAAAATTATGAGGAACTCAAATCATATCATCCACGCAAAATAATAGAAAAGCTTCAAGAATCTGGATATATCCATAACGATAAGAGTGGAGCTGTAATGCTAAAAGCAGAAGAACCGAGAGTATTGATTAAATCCGATGCTACCTATACATATTTTGCAACGGATTTAGCATATCATGATCTTAAGCTAAATAAATTTGATGAAGTAATTAATATTTGGGGAGCAGATCACCATGGCTATATTCCAAGAATGAAGATAGGTTTAGAGGCTCTCGGCCATAACACTAAAAAACTCGATATACATTTAATTCAATTTGCTAATCTATTTAGAGATGGTGAAAAAATATCTATGTCTACAAGAAAAGGTGAATATGTAGAGCTGAATGAATTAAGTGATGAAATAGGAAAAGATGCGGTAAACTTTTTTTATTTGACAAAGAATAAAGATCAGCATTTAGATTTTGATTTGGATATTGCAATTAATCAGAATAAAAATAATCCTGTTTATTATATTCAATATGCTCATGCAAGAATAGAAAAAATACTCATGCAAGTTAAAAATTATAAAGAACAAGAATACAAACCTGAAAGTTTAAATCATAGATTAGAGAAAGAACTGGTAATAACCCTAATAAATTTTAATGAAATTTTAAGCAAAACAATAATTGATCTTCAGCCTCATCTAATGACGCATTATTTACAAAAAATATCTCAAGATTTTCATAGTTACTATGCCAATGTTAAAATTTTAAATGACGATCAACAAGATTATAGTAAAATTCATTTGATTGCAGCTGTGCAAAAAGTTATTAGATGCGGATTAGACTTATTAAATATAAATTCACCTAAGGTTATGTGATGAAACAAAATAAAATTGCCATAATTTATGACTTTGATGGTACATTGACTCCTAAGTCAATGCAAGAATATACTCTGCTGCCTAAACTAGGGATAAATTCACAGATGTTCTGGAATAAAATTGTCAAAGAAGCAAAGGAAACTGGTGGTGAAACAATGATGATTTATATGAGACAGCTACTTGATTATGCTAAAAAAAGAAATATTAAAATTTCAAAAAATGAATTCTTCAAAATGGGTAAAGATATTCAATATTATCATGGTGTAACAGACTGGTTTAAGAATATAGATAAGTATGTAAAAAAACTTTCAAGTGATGAGGTAGAAATATTTCATTATATTATTTCTGCAGGACATATAGAGATTCTTGAGGGAATATCAATAAAAAAATATATCAAAAAAATATTTGCATCTGAATATTTTTATAATGAAGATAACAATGCTGTGTTTCCAAAAATTGTAGTAACAGATACAACAAAAACTCAATATTTATTTAGAATAAATAAAGGTAAAGAAGAATTATCTGATAGCATCAATAATCATATGGCCGAGAACAGACGTCCCATACCATTCAGTAATATGATATACATTGGCGATGGATTAACAGATGTGCCAAGCATGGCGCTAATAAAAAAAGAAGGTGGTCATTCGATTGCTGTGTATCAAAAACAATTAAAAGAACAAGTTAGCATTTGCAAAGAACTCTCTGAGGCAAATAGAGTCGACTTTATTTCTGAAGCAGATTTCAGGAAAAACTCCGATCTTTATAAAAAAACATGTTTGTTGCTTGACTATGTCGTCGCTAAAATTAGGTATACAATTGAATTAAGCTATAAATAAATTATATTTCATCGGTTAACATTAATTCTGATGATCTATCTAAAAATTTGTATTGTAGTTTAGTCACTTTAAATGATCTTTTTAGGCATGTTAGTACAGTCTGTAAATCAAATGATTTACAACTGTAGACATCTAATTGAAACAGGCCTGGTGTTTCCTCATCCCAAATATGTAGTACAATATGGCTAGTTTCTATAAGTGCCATACATGTGGTACCTCTGTTACCCACTTGATCAACATAAGTAATGTTAGGGCCTTGCATTAGTTTCATGTCAATTTTCTTAATCAGGTCATTCATCCAGCCTAATACATATCCAAGCTCATCCTTTTTAGGACAATCATTAACCTCTGCTCTGATTAAAAGATGTTTGTGTTCAAGTCTTACCATATTAAGTAATGTTTTAATAAAATTGATATAAGAGTATAATCTTATAAATTTAAATATAAAAGAGGTATATGTAAAAAATGTTTGCGACCGAATATAACAAGCAATCAGAAACAAAATTCTCAATAAAATGTGAAAAACGGTTACTTAAAATAAAATCTAGATATCAAAATATTGAAATATATAAAACAAAGAAATATGGTAACCTCATGATGCTTGATGATTGTATTATGATAACAGAAAGAGGAAATGAACAATATCATGACCAATGTGTATCGCTAACTAAGAAGAATAAAAGAAGATTAAAAGTCTTGATTATTGGTGGTGGTGACTTTGGGCTAGTGAAGAAACTTTTTCAACAAGTAGATATTAAGAAGCTATTTATAGTAGAAATTGACGAAAAAGTAATAGATATAAGTATGAAATATTTTCCAAGTTTTTTTAGTACTACTAAAAAAAATAAAGAAAAAATAATTATTACAGTTCGTGATGGTTATAGCTGGATGAAAGATAATCAGATGTCTTTTGATATTATTATTGTCGACTGCACCGATCCAAATCTTATTGCTAAAAAATTGTACTCTAAAAATTTCTATAAGTATATTTATAGATCCCTATCTAATAATGGGTTCTTAATACAACAAAGTGGATCACCTATGCTGAACAAAAAGGATATAATAGATCCTACTATCAGAAATCTTAAGAGTTTAAAATTTAAAGATATTAAGTTGAATCCATTTAACATGCCAATATACCCATCTGGACAGTGGTCATTCATTAAATGTAAAAAGGCGCAATAAAATATCACGCCTTTCTATTTTTTGTTAATTAATTATTTTTTAGGGTAAACAGATGGAGCAGAATCGAATTGTTTACTGAATTCAGGGTATGCTTCTAAACCACACTCTGAGATATCAATACCTTCTTCCTCTTCTTCTTCTGTTACTCTTAGGCCAAACATACCATCAATGATTTTCCAGATGATAAGACTGACAACAAAAGTCCATAAGAATATTACTATGATGCCATAGACTTGTGCGCCAAGGCTACCGCCTGTTAGCGTTACAGCCAATAGGCCCCAAATACCAGCTGTACCATGAGCAGATATCGCTCCAACTGGGTCATCCATATGTAATTTATCTAGTGTAATAATTGAGAATACAACTATAATACCACCAATAAACCCAATAATTAAAGCTAGGCCTGGAGTCGGTGCTAAAGGCTCTGCAGTAATAGACACTAGACCTGCAATAGCTCCGTTAAGTGCCATTGTTAGATCAGATTTACCAAACATAAGTTTTGATAAAATTAATGCACCCATAACGCCACCGGCAGCTGCTAAGTTAGTATTTACAAATACCATTGAAACAGCATTAGCTTCTGCAACATTTGTAATAATCAGTTCTGAGCCACCATTAAAACCAAACCACCCTAACCATAGAATAAATGTACCTAGAGTTGCTAATGGTAAATTTGCGCCTGGCATAGCCTGAGGTTTTCCATCTTTATATTTTCCTTTTCTAGCTCCAAGGGCCATAACACCTGCCAATGCAGCTGCCGCACCACAAAGGTGTACAACACCTGAGCCTGCAAAGTCAGAAAATCCTGCAGCGTCTAAAAATCCTCCGCCCCATTTCCAGTAACCTTGTACTGGATAAATAATACTTGTCATGAATACACAGAAAAGTAAAAAAGGCCATAATTTCATGCGTTCAGCCACTGCACCAGATATGATCGAGCAAGCTGTTGCTACAAACACTACCTGAAAGAAATGATCTGACATCCCAGAGTAATAGACATCTCCGCCGCTTGCTACAACAGCCTCAACAGTATTATCTGAGCCTAAAAAAAAGGCTAAATCAGGTATGATACCTGATCCGCCTGCTGGGTACATAAGGTTGTATCCCACTACCATATACATAATACAAGCTATCGAATAAAGAGAGATATTCTTAGTTAAAATCTCTGCTGTATTTTTAGCTCTTACAAGTCCGGATTCAAGCATGGTGAAACCAGCTGCCATCCACATGACAAATGCACCACTCATTAGAAGGTAGAAGGTATTGAGCGCGAATTCTAATTCTGTC
>MDTB01235947.1_pt1 | contig 15792 bp, 18 predicted proteins | sample 811161 | NCBI WGS metagenome assembly MDTB01 (sample SAMN05326650, study PRJNA326480) | marine metagenome | isolation source: seawater | place: Mediterranean Sea | collected 2009 | reverse complement strand
ATGAAAGTGCATTTTTAATCCAATTTTCATATCCATAATCATTTGAAAAGCAGGTAAGAAGATCTGCCTCATTAAAATTTATTCCAACAATCATTGATAGATCTAGGGATACAATAGGTTGTGGCGATGTATTTTTAACATTTTTTGCATTGTGCAAGATGGTTAGCAATTTTGGGTCAGAAGATGCAGCATTGATAGCTCATATCGCATCAGGCATTCATGCACATCAGGATGGGAATAATAATATATTGACCTATGAAAAAATGTTAGAAACAATAAATAATCTGCTAAAATAATAGATGCAATGAAGATTTTAGATAATATACCAAAGTCTTTAAAAATTTTATTGAGACCAATTATAAGTTTAGTTAGAAAAGTTATCCAAATAGCAAACAAGCCAAAAAAATATATTGGTCATTTTTTTTATAAAATTCATACTTTAGTTATTGAGCAAATTTATCACAAAAAATTTCCCAACTTAGAAAATGATCATAAAATTTTAAAATTAGATTTAAGCCAAGATATTATAAAAAGAGCTCATAATGATTTGAATAATAATAATAAAATTAATTATGATAGAAAAAATTATAGATATTATTTACAAAACTTTAAACCAGAATATTTGAAAGACGTTTACCATGCATGGGGTTTTGATCGTTTAATTTATTTAAAATTATTTGAGGAAAAATTAGGTGATAATATTAGAAGAATATATAATGGTTTTAATTACAGGGTTGAAAATGTTTGGTTATATAAAACACTATGTCATGGTGGCAAAACTGAAAATATTAATACACCCTTCCATACAGACAACGATCCTCGAGGAGCTATAAAAATTATAATTTACTTATGTGAAGTTGATAAACAAAATGGTCCTTTTGAATATTTACTAAATAATAATAAAAAAACTGTATTAGGTGCCACTGGCACCACAATCATATTTAATCAAAATAAGCTCCTTCATTCTGGCTCAGCAACTTTGACAAGAGAAAGAATTGTGCTATCGTTTTTAATATTTCCAACGTTTAGAAAAAAAATAAATTATTTGAGAAAAAAACCTGCTAATGTTATTTTTTCTATTAATCCATTAACTAAATTCTCTTAATTATAAAAAAAATTTAAATGAATAAAAAATATATTTCTAGCTACCTTAATAAATACTCAGAACTGATAAAAGAATATAATAATCAAGATTTTTTAAAAATAATTAAATTAATCAAAGATATTAAAAAAAAAAATAAGAAGATAATTATAGTTGGTAATGGAGGTAGTGCGGCAATGGCCAGTCATGTTAGTGTTGATTTTACTAAATTATGCAATATTCGTGCAATAAATTTTAATGAGGCAGATCTTCTTACCTGCTTTTCAAATGATTATGGATATGAAAATTGGATTAAAAATGCACTTTCATTTTATGCAGATAAGGGTGATTTGCTAATTAGTATAAGCAGTAGTGGTGAATCTAAGAATATAATTAACGGGGCCAAGTTTGCTAAAAAAAATGGATGTAAAGTTATTACATTAACTGGTTTTAAAAAAGAGAACAAAGTAAAAAAAATTGGCCATGTGAATTTATGGGTAAATAGTAAAAATTATAATATTGTTGAAATGAGTCATCACATATGGCTTCTATCAATCGTAGATTTTATAGCCAATTCTAAATTTTAGTATTTAGAATTATTTGTAAAGTCTTAATTTTTCAATCATTGGTTTTTCTGTATCATAAACTTTTTTTATTCCATTACCCATTGAGTCAGTAACAATTTTAATATCTCTGATAAGTCTAGCAAGCCCCAGAGGCTCTATTGAAGATTTTTGATCAGTGCCCCACATTGATCTATCTAGAGTAATATGTCTTTCAATTATTTTTGCACCTAAGACAACAGCTGCTATGGTTGAGGATAAATTTGTTTCATGCCCCGAATAACCTATTACAGATTTAGTATATTTTTTTTTAAGTTTTTTAATATAATTTAGATTTAATTCATCGGTTCTAGATGGATAAGAACTAGTACAATGCATTATACATAAATTTTTTTCTCCTAGTAATTTTGCACATTTATTAATTTGTGCCTCAGTACTCATACCCGTTGACATTATAAGTGGTTTATTAGTTTTTTTTAATAATTTTAATAAGCCAATATCGGTGATACATGCAGATGCTATTTTATAAAATGGAGTTTTAATTTTTTGCATAAACTTAACAGCTTCTTGATCCCAGCAAGACACTACAAAATCTATATTCAATTTATCCGCATATTTATTTAATTTTTTATATTGCGATAAGTTAAATTCTATTTTTTTTTTTATATTTGATATAAGTCATTTTACCCCAAGGAGTATCTCTAACTATTTGCCATTGATTTTTTGGTACACAAATTTCTGGAGTTCTTTTTTGAAATTTAACTGCATTACATCCAGCAAGTTTAGCTGCCTCGATTAGTTTCATGGCAGTTTTCATATCACCATTGTGGTTAATTCCTACTTCTGCTATAAAATAAGGATATCTTTTAGTTAGATTTGCAAAAAAATTCATGAACTACCTTTCATTAAAAAAAAAACTATACGGCCCAATATTCTCAATAATTACACCATTTGATCAATATCAGCAAATAGATTTTAAAAAATTAGAGAATTATATCAAATACCTTTACGAAGGAGGTGCAAAAAATTTTTATGTGATGGTTTATAATTCTAGATACGGGTTATTGTCAGAGAGTGAAATAAAAAAACTTAATTTATTTTGTATTAAAGTTGTAAAAAGAATTAATAAAAAAAATTTGATAATTTGTGCAGAGCCATATCACTGTAGTACAGAAAAAAGTATAGAATACGTAAATTACTTTAAAAGAAATGGCGCGGATATAGTAAGTCTTATTTTTGGGGAAAAATTTTATAATGAAAATCAAGTTTTTAACCATTTCAAAAGTATAAACGATAAAGTGAAATTTCCTTTATTGTTACATCAACAACTATTAGAAAATGGAATATCATCAAATCCTCCATTTGTATATTATCCAATTAAACTATTAGAAAAAATTGGAAATTTAAAAAATTTTATTGCAATGAAAGAAGATGCTAAAAACGACCTTTACACAAAAAAAATCGGAAAAAATTTATCTAAAAAAATTGTAATTATAACTAGTGGTGGTGGAAAAAAACAATGGATAAAAGCTAATAAGCATGGGTGTCAATCATGGTTATCAGGTGTATCAAATTTAGACGCAAAGATTGCTATTGATTTTTATAGGTATCATAAGGAAAAAAATTATAAGGCCATCAATAAAATAGTTAAATTAATAGAAAATCCATTTTTTCGAATATCAAAAAGATATGGCTGGCACTTAACAATAAAATCATTTCTTGAGAGTGCAAAAATTTTTAAAAGAATTGAAAGAAGACCATTAGTTGAAATGGATAATAAAAACTTCATTAAAGTAGATAAGATTTTTAAAAATATGAAAAGAGAATTCAATGAAGAGTATTTTAAAACTGAAAAAATAAATAAATGAAGACGGTCGCTTTTATACCCGCAAGGTCTGGCTCAACACGTTTAAAAAATAAGAACATAAAATTGTTTCATAACAGACCGTTGGTTTACTGGACTTTAAAAAGAGCTATTCAATCAAATTTGTTTGAAAAAATTATCTTTAGCTCAGACTCAAAAAAATATTATAAAATTTTAATAAAATATTTATTAAAAGATAGTTTAATAAAACGTCAAGAAGAAATAATTTTTGATTTAAGACAGAACGAATTTTCAAAAAAAAAATCTAAGATATTTGATTATATTAAATCTGAGTTTATAGAAAAATTTAAATTTACAAGAAAAACTCTAATAGTGCAGCTGCTTCCTACGGCCCCTTTAAGAGAGATAAAAACTTTAAAAAAAGCAATATCAGATGCTAAAAAATACCGTAAAAACATATTTTCAGCATCCGAGTATGACTTTCATCTAAAATTTGCATTTACTAAAAAAAATAATAGTTGGAAAAACAAATTCAAGGACTCCCCTATGATCAATGGAAATACTCAAAGTCAAAGTCAAAAAACTTATTATCACCCTAATGGTGTAATTAATTGCCTATGGTCAGATTTTCTATCAAATAAATCAAAAACAATTTATGATAATGCACTCCCTTTATATGTATCTAAATTAGAAGCTTTAGATATAGATACTAAAGATGATTTTAGAATTTGTGAAGCTTTATTTAACTTTAAGGAGTAAAAGTAATTTTGAAAAAAAAATATAAAAAAATTATCATGTTTGATATTGATAATACAATTTGTATTACAAAAAGATCAAGTTATAGTAATTCAGTTCCAAAAACTAAAATTATAAAAGTAATAAATGAATTATTTAAAAAAAATTATTATATAAAAATATTTACCTCAAGATATATGGGAAGAAATAATGATAATATGCCACTAGTGAAAAAAAAATATTATTTAAAAACAAAAAAACAACTTAAAAGTTGGGATTTAATGTTTCACGAGTTAATATTAGGAAAACCTTCTTACGACTTACACTTTGATGATAAAAGTTTTAATATTAAAGAGAAAAAAAGTATCAATAAATTATTAAATTTAAAATAATTATTTTAACCTTTTCCATAAGTGTGGTAGATCTTTAATTTCACTTTTTTTACTATAAATTTCAATCTCAAAAACATTATTGTCAATAAGTGGTTTATTATATTTTAGATTTTTAATTTTTTTCGTTCTGGTAATTGATTTTATAAATTTTTTTAAAAAATATTTAAATATATTTTGTTTATAAAATATAGATAATTTGTAGTGGAAATAAATTTTTTTTAAATAACAAATTAATTTGTTTTTACTGGCTCTGTTTTCAAAAACTATATCAAAACCACTCATTATTAAAGCAGCCTTATACTCAGATTTCCTATAAAAATGATCATTACGCTCTATGTTTTTCATTTTTATTCCTTCTTTAATTTCAAATGTGTTGTATTTTTTTACATAGTTCTCATGTGTGGTTAAATCACTTTTTGATGGTTCAGATAATATGAAATAACCATTTTCCTTAATGTTTTTATTTAAACATTTTACTGTTTCAAACAAACATGTTGAATGATGTATTGCCCCAAATGAAATTATAAAATCAAATTCTATATTTAAATTTAGACTATCGAAGCTTCCATTAATTATTTCAAATTTATCTTTTATTCCAAAGTGATTTAATGTTTTAGGTATTAGATTTTTTACAGCCTCTTCTGAACTTTCCAACAAATAAATTTTTTTGATATTTGGAAAATTTTTTAATAAGTAAATTGAAGCATAACCATTTCCACATCCAACATCTAGAATTGTTCCATGAAAATCAGTTATTTTTTTTTTAAACTTATGTAGTGTCAGTATTCTATCGCTAAAACTTGCATCACTTTCCGATAATCTCTCATGTAGTAATTTATGGTAAGCTAAATCTTTATTCATTTTTATATTTAAATATATTCATATAATATAGAGAAATAATTATTAAAGAAAAAAGTAGATGTTTGGTTATATGAGGAACTACAGCAAGAAAGCAGAATATTCTCATATATTATCAAAAGAAATACTGAATAAATTGTCAAATTATTTGAACAATTCATTCAATATTAAACTTTCCCAAAAAGTTTATAATGCAATTTTATATCAAGTAATAAATACTATTGTAGAAAATGTAATCCATAGAATTGATTACAAAATAAAATACAATAATAAGACTTGTAAATTCTTTTTGCCAAGAAATTTAGTTGATTTCCATTCTCAATTAGAAAATAAAAATTTAGACAGATTGATTGAAAAAAAATTTTTTCAAAAAAGAGAAATATTTAATATTTTTAAAGATTTTCAATTTTTAAAGATATTTATTAAAAACTTACTTTTTAGAAAAAAAAGGTTTACTAGATACTCAAATATAATCGCTACTCAAAAAAAAAATATCATTAGTGATAATGTTGAATTTTTTAAATTAGAATATAGGCATTATAACGAAATCAAAAAAATAATTAGTTTTAAAAAAAATTGGAAAATATCAAATTTAAAAAAAATAAATTTAATACATGGAAAAGTGAATGAAAAATTTAGAACAGATTTTTACAAGCAATTCAAAAATAAAGATAAAGAAAAAAGATATATACTTGGATTGATTATTGATTTAATTCCCAGTCAATACTTTGAAATGTTTTATGAAAATTTTAAAAGTGTTTCTTTTTCATATCAAATACTACCTAGAATAATTGTAAGTAATGCTCACAATTGGTATTCAAACGATCAATTCAAATTTTTTTTGGGATATAGCTTGGCAAACAATTCAAAATATATAGATGTTCAAATAAATGGCTCACATTTTTTAACCAAGTATTCACCTCATTATAATGTTAGCAAAAATTTTATAGATGGCTTTATCAGCTGGGGATATAAATCAAAAAATAAGAAAATTATAAATTTACCATGCTTGTATAATTGTTTATTAAAAAAAAATAAAAATAAAAATAAAAAAAATCCCAATAAAATACTTTACGTAGGTGCAAGTATTGCAGATCATTTTAAGGGATACTGGGGATCATATTTAGATGGAGGTAAAGTATTAGAATATCAAAATTTTAGAAATATTTTTTTTGAAAATTTGCATTTAGGAGTAAAAAGAAATTTTATTTTAAGAATGAGAGATACAAATAAAATATCTATAAAAAGTAGTTCTAAATTTTTGAAGAAAAATTATCTTACCGATGTAGTAGAAAAAATTGATACATCACTAAGTGAAAGAATTGTTAAAAATGACTTAAAATTTCTTGTTGTAGATCACATTTCTACGCCATTTTTAGAAATAGCAAACTCTAATATACCTTTTATATTAATATTAAACCCAAAGTTTAATTTTTTTAATAAAAAATATAACTATCTGATAAGATTAATGATAAAAGAAAAAATTCTTTTTTATAATCCAAAAAAAGCAGCGACTTATCTAAATAAAATAAATTTTTATAAAATATCGTCTAGTTGGGCCAAAGATAAAGAGAAACAAAGAATTAGACATGAACTTATGAAACATTTTTATAAAAAAAACAAAAATTGGATAAAAAATTGGAGGTCTTCAATTGAAAAGTTTAATTAATTTTATTTTTAAAATAAATTATAAAGGTTTATTTAGATTAATAATAAAACGGCCAAGATATTTTTTCTTATTATTTAAAATTAGAGTAATTGAAAAGTATACTGGAATAGATCCATTTTTCTTATCACCAAGATTTTTGTTAATTTATTTTTTTGAGCAGAAAAATTTAAATAAGCTAAATAATTATTCTTTTAAAAAATTGGGTAACTATTTTTTAGATGTTTCTAGAATAAAAAAAAATAAACCTTTATTGTACTCTGGAGGCGTTGGTGAAAACATTTCTTTTGATGAAGAGTTTATTATAGAGACAAATGGACATGCAAGACTATTTGATCCAACACCTGCATCTTGTGATTTTATGAAAGATAAAATTTCTGAAAATTTAACATTCTATCCATATGCTTTATATAAAGAAAATAAACGAATGAAAATCTATTATGATAGATTTAACCAAGTTCGAAGTAATTCAATTTCAAATTTTTTAAATTTTAACGAATTAGATTTCTATTACTGTGAAACTTTCAATATACCCACCCTATTAAAAAAATTTAATGATACAGAAATAGACGTATTAAAATTAGATATAGAAGGAGTTTCAATTGAGGTTATAGAAAATTGTTTGAATAACAATATTTGCCCTGATCAAATTATTGTAGCAATAGAAGTGCCAATGAATTATATAAATTTTATTAAATTCTATCGTAATTTAAAAACCTTTATTAAAAAATTAAATAAAAAATATGATTTAATAAATTTAAGAAATCGTTCTCGTGGTGTTGAGATGGAAATATTATGTTTAAAAAAAATTTAATTACATCAGCAATAAACAATAATATTCAGTTTGCAACTCGTAATACAATTATTGAACTAATAGAAAAAAAAAAATTAAATATAATAAGATACAAATGTCCTATTAGTAATAATATCAATAATATTGTTATATCAAATATCGATAGATATGGTTTGCCTATTCAATTTTCATACAATAAAGATTCTGGATTGATTTATTCAAGTAAGTCATTCGATAAAAAATCTTTTTTCAAATTTTATAATTTGTATTATCGAAAACTTTATCATGGTAAAGTAAGTGAAGGATTTTTTTTTCAAAAAGAAATTAAAAGAGGCAAAAGATTAAAAAAATTTCTATTAAAAAATAATATCAATTTAAATAGAAATGATTTTATTTTAGAAGTAGGTTGTGGAAGTGGAGGCATCCTTAATGAAATTAATCACCCAAACTATCTTGGTATAGATCTTGATAGAAAGCTCATTAATCATGGAAAAAAAAGGGGATTAAATTTAAAATATTGTGATTTAAATAATATTGATAAATTTATAAAAAAAAAACCAAGACTTATTATTTTCTCACATGTGTTAGAGCATATAATTGATGTGCCAGTTTTTTTTAAAAAATTAAAAAAAATAATAGGAAACAATACATTAATTTATATTGAGGTGCCTAATTCACTTAATAAATTAAAAACTTTAAAATCAAAATATATTAACGAACTTCACTTAGCTCATTTTACAATTTTTAACAAAGAAACATTAAAGATTTTATTAGTTAAAAACCAATTTTCTCCCTTGATGATACAAAATATTGACAGCAATTTATCTGGTTTATTTAGATTAAATAAATCATTTAAGAAATATCAAAAAAATAATAACCTAAGCACTTACAATTTATTGTTTAAAAAAAAATTTGTTGAAATAGACAAAAGGGTAAAAAAAAAATATCCATTTTATGAAATTAAAATTTTCATAAAATATTTTTATCTTTTGTTAAAATCAAAAATATGTTGAAAAAAATTATATCTACATTTGAAAAAAAACAAAAAATTATTTTTTCATTCACAGTTTTTTTAACTTTAATATCAACCATAACCGAAGTAATTAGTTTAGGCTCCTTGGTCCCACTTCTATTAGTTTTAATTAATCCTGAAAAAATATTCCTAATAGAATACTTGAATATAAATAGTCTAAAAAATTTAAACTTAAAAATTTTTTTTTTAGTTGTTTTTTTGAGTGCAGTAATTTTTTCAATTCTATTAAGATTATTAATTATAAATTTGAATATTTATATTGCCAAAAAAAGTGGAAACTTAATTTTTTCAACAATCTATGAAAAAATTTTAAATTCTGAATTGGGATCATTTTCAAATTTCACTACTCAAGAAATTTATAGCGTTATGGCTTCCAAAACAGACATGGTAGTTGGTATAATTTATTCATATTTGCAACTCATATCATCAATATTAATTCTTTTTAGTATAGTATTTGGTCTATTGTTTGTTAATTATAAAATAACATTTTCAATTTTTTTTATATTTGCATCTTTATACTTAGTTGTAATTTTTTATGTGCGAAAAAAATCTACAAACTATGGTAAGATTATTGCAAAATTTACAGATGAGAAATTTAGATTTATTTCAGAAGGATTAGACGGATTTAGATACATAATATTAAATAACTTACAATCAAAATATATCTCTACATTAAAAAAAATAGACTATTCAATAAGAGATTCACAAGAAAATATAAGATTTATAATGCAAACTCCCAGATATATTTTAGAGGGTGTTGGAATAGTTTTTATATTGTTATTGGCATTCTATTTAGACTCCAATTCTTTAATTGACAAAACAATACTTATTGCCACTATTGGAGTAATAGCATTTGCTTCTCAAAGGATACTACCAGTTATACAACAAATATATGGGAGTTTTATTTATATAAAATCAAATAAAAAATCTTTTCAAGATGTAATGAATTTTGTTGATTTTAAAAAAGATATAAAATTAGCTAAAATTATTGACGATAAAAAAATTGATTTCAAGAATAAAATAATTTTTAAGAATATTTATTTTTCATTTAAAGATAAAGATATTGAAGTTTTTAATAATCTAAATATTGAATTCGAAAAAAATAAAACATACGGGTTAATAGGACCTTCTGGTTCAGGTAAAACTATTTTTACTGACTTAATAATGGGATTAAGGAGAGCAAATGAAGGTAAATTTGAAATAGATTCAATTGAAATTGATGAAAGTAACATCAAAGACTGGAGAAAAAAAATTGCGCACGTGCCTCAGAAAATTTTTACTACGAATGATAGTATAATTAATAATATAGCTTTAGGATTAGAAAGTAGTCTAATTGATACTGCTAAAATAAAAAATGTTATTAAATTATCACAGTTAGAGAAAGATATTGAGGAATTAACAGATGGACTTGAGACTAAAATTGGAAGTAGTGCAAATAATTTCTCATCTGGGCAAATTCAAAGATTAGGCATTGCAAGAGCTTTATTTAAAGAGTCAGAGATATTAATTTTAGATGAAGCAACAAGTGCGCTAGATAATAAAACGGAAAAAGAGTTTTTAGAAGTAATAAAAAAAATAAAAAAAAATAAAACAATTTTTTTTACAACCCACAGAGAAAAACCACTAGAGGTTTGTGATGAAATATTCGAAATTCAAGATAAATCTTTAATTAAGATATCTTAATGGATACTAAATTTTTTAAATTTATTAATTACGAAAAAAATTTAGCAATTGTAGGGTCAAGTTCATCAATCTTAAAAAAAAAATATGGAAAAAAAATAGATAATTGTAATGAGGTTATCAGATTTAATAGATCGATAACAAAAAATTTTGAAAAATATGTTGGAAACAAAACTACAACTAGAGTAATTAACAATGCTGTTTTTTGTTGTAGTTTGTCCAAAAATAGAAATTGGAAACTTGATAAAAATTTTGCTAAAAAAATCAAGAATAAAAATATAGTTGTAATTAGCCCTTGGAGAATAAGATCTGAATATAAGAAAAAATATTTAACAAAGAAAAATAATTATTTTTTTTACGAAAGTTTTATTTTAAATAAATTTATTTTAATTTATTTTATTAAATATCCAAAAATTTTCTTTAGTTTATTAATTCTATTAATTTTGAAAAATAAATTTATGTCAATAGGCTTTTTTTTTATTTTACTGTGTGTAATTAATAAAATTAAGCCAAAAATATTTGGATTTGATTTAAAAGAGGATATGACTAGAAGATCTCATTACTGGGAGGATATAAAATCAATTAATCCGAGCAATGAACATAGCTATAAAGAGGAAAAAAAAATTCTATCTTATCTTAAAGAGTACAAATTGATTAAGATTTATTAATTTTAAAAAATTATGAAAATAAAATATTTAGTTATTTTGTTTAATATATATACTGATTAACTATATGAGAAAGTATGTAAAAAATAAAATTTATTTATTTAGAGAATATTTAAACAGAATAATTTACTCAAATAGTGAAATGAATTTTTATGAGCATGAAGTTAAGTCTGTATATAAAGAACAATTAAATTATGAAAAAATTATTAATAATTTAAATTCTGATGGTTTTTATATTATTGATAATTTTCTAGATACTAAATTAGTAAAAAAACTTAAAATAGAATTTGATTTAATACTTAAACTAAAAAAAAATCATTTTGATCTTGAAAAAACTAAAACAATACAAATTCGTAATTATGATAAAAGTTTTTATCTGAAAAATAAATTGTACTTAATTTATTTTCTGTTTTCTAATGAAAACTTAAAAGAATTATTGGAAATTTTATTTGGAAAGAAAGTCATATTTAACTCAGAGATTTTTTTTCAAAGAACACTTGGTACAAATACACCACTTGCTGGTAAATTTCATTTTGATAAAGAGAGATCAATTAAACTTTGGTTTTATATTAATGATTGTAGTGAAGATAATGGTCCTTTAGAATGTATAAAGGGATCTCATATCAGTAATAAAATACTAAGAAATAATTTGAAAAATATGAAGGCTAAAACCGATGATTATAATTTAGTTTCCAATAAAAGTAATATTGGTACAAAATTAATAGCTAAATCTGGATCATTGGTTATTTTTGACTCAGACTTATCCCACAAAGCAACTCCAGTAAAATCAGGCTATTTCAGAGAAATTATAAGAGGTGCAACATTTAATTAAATTTTATAATTTTTTAAATCAAATTTTCATATGACTATTTCAATAATTAATTCAGGCTCTGGTAACATAGGTTCATTAAAAAATATGTTAGATTACTTAGGGTTAGATCCAAAAATATGTGAAAACCCAAACGAACTTAATAAAAGTAAATATATTTTTTTACCAGGAGTAGGAACATTTGATGAGTTAGTGTACAACTTAAAGCTCAAAGGTTTTTATAGTTTTCTAAAAAATAAAGAAAATTTTGCTGGAAGTGAACTTATTGGCATCTGTATTGGGATGCATATTTTATTTGAAAATAGTGAAGAGGGTAATCAATTGGGTTTAAATTTATTGAATGGTAAAATAAAAAAATTCTCAGATATAAATCAAAAAATTCCACATATGGGTTGGAACAATGTTGAAGGAGATAATTTTTTTGAAAATTGCAATCAAAAAAAATTTTATTTCGCTCACAGTTACCATGTCGTTTGTGAGGAAAGTATTATTGTAGCAAAGTGTAATTATGGAAAAAACATTCCAGTATATATTAAAAAAAACAATATTCATGGTATACAATTTCATCCTGAAAAAAGTCATAAAAATGGAATGCAACTTTTAAAAAATCTTACTAAATCTCATTCTTAATGTTACAAAAAAGAATTATTCCTTGTTTAATTTTACATGACAAGAAATGTATTCATATAAAAAATTTTGACGAAAATTCTAAAAGGTATGTTGGAGACCCAATAAATATAATAAATATATTTAATGACTATGAGGTAGATGAATTAGTTATTTTGGATAAATATGCATCTGTTAAACAAAAAATTAACTTTGAATTCCTTGAATTATTGTCTAAAGAAGCTTTCTTCCCATTATCATACGGTGGAGGAATAAAAAATAAAGATGACGCAAAAAAATTAGTAAATATTGGATTTGAAAAAATAATAATAAATAATCATTTTTTAAAAAATAAAAATATCTTATACGAATGCTCAAAAGCAATAGGATCACAAAGTGTAATTTTATCTTTAGATATATCCTTTCTAAATGGAAATTATTACATTTTTGACCACTTAGAAAAAAAAATAACTAATTTAAATTTTAATGATTTAATTGATTACTTAAATATCGCAAATATTGGTGAATTACTTTTATGTGATGTTGATAGAGATGGATTAATGAATGGTTATAATAAAGATCTTATCAAAAATTTCACAAATAAATTTAAAATACCTTTGATTTATAAAGGTGGTCTGAAATCTTATGATGAATTATCAGAAATTTTTAAAAATAAAATTGATGCTGTTGCAAGTTCAACTCTATTTATAATGAAAAAAAAAGATGGAGGTATAGTACTAAATTATCCATCTGAAATTTTTAAACAAGATTTATGATTGAATGTATAAACTGTGTAATGAATGACACTATAGAGGAATTTAAAATACATGATGATGGTATTTGTAATTTTTGTCATAGCTATGATGAAGAAAAATTTTCTTACACTGAAGATCAAATAGACATTAATTTAGAAAATATAAAAAAAAAAATTAGACAAGAAATAGGTAGATCTAAATATGATTGTGTTATAGGTTTAAGTGGGGGCACAGATAGCAGTTATGCGGTTTATCTAGCTTGGAAATTAGGTATAAATCCTCTAATTATCCATATGGATAATGGATGGAATTCTAAAATATCCAATCAGAATATTAATAAAATGTTAGAAAAAACAAACTTTGATTTCAAAACTTTGATATTAGATTGGGAAGAATTTAAAGAACTTCAAATAAGTTTTTTAAAAGCAGGTGTTCCAGATATTGAACTTTTAACAGATCATGCAATATTTGCTTATATTTTAAATTTTGCTCTTAAAAATAAAATTAAATATGTAATTTCAGGAATTAATTTTGCAACTGAACATAGTTCAATACCAAGTTGGGGATGGAGAAAAGATGATTTCAAACATATCAATAAAATTCATAAAAAATTTAGTAATAAAGAAATAAAATCATTTCCCAAAATGTATCCATTTAAAAAATTTTTCTATGAAAAAATTATTAAAAAAATAGAATATATAAATATTTTAGACAATATTAATTATAATAGCACTCAAGCGAAAAAAGTTTTAAATAAAGTTTTTGACTGGGAAGATTATGGTGGGAAACATCATGAATCCTTTTTTACAAAATTCTTTCAAGGATATATTCTTCCTAAAAAATTTAATATAGATAAAAGATTACTTCATTTATCCTGCCTTATAAGAAATAATGAAATTAAAAGAGAGGAGGCAAAAAATATTCTTTTGTTGCCACACTTAGAAACTCAAAAAATTAGAGAATACAAATCGTTTTTTTTGAAAAAATTATCTTTAAGTAGTGAAGAATTTGATCAAATTATTTCATCTACACCAAAAAAACATTCAAACTACAGTTTAGATGTTTATAATAATACTGCTTTTAGAAATGTTACAAAAATTTTGAAGAAAGTTTTATAATTATGAAAATCTTTATTGTCGGTTGTGGTCGTATTCTAAGCAAACATTTGGATAGCATTAAAATTTTAAATGATAAGCTTCAAATAGTTGGTATTTCGGATATTAAAAAAAAAAGATTACATGACATTTCAAAAAAACTAAATGTAAAAGGTTTTCCAAATTATATAGATGGGATTAAAAAAACAAATCCAGATATTGTATCCATATTAACTCCTTCAGGTTTTCATGCGCAAAATATAATTGATATTTTGAATTTAAAAAAACATATAATTGTTGAAAAGCCAATGTGCCTTAAAATTTCCGATGGAAAAAAAATAATTAATTTCGCAAAAAAAAATAAAAAAAAAGTTTTTGTAGTTATGCAAAATAAATTCAATCTGCCAGTATTAAAATTACGAGATGATATTAAGAAGTCTTATTTTGGTAAAATATTTCACTCAAGTGTTATAGTTAGATGGAAAAGAGATCAAAAATACTATGATAACGACTCTTGGAGAGGTACTTGGAAAAATGATGGAGGCGTAATTTCAAATCAAGCAACTCATCATTTAGATCTTTTGAGGACAATAATGGGAGAGCCTTCGTCACTTTTTGCTACATCATCTAAGCATATGGTAAAAATAGAATGTGAAGATACAGCACTAATTATTTTTAAATTTAAAAATAAAAGAACAGCAATAATGGAAGCCACAACAGCGATGAGACCAAAAAATATTGAGGGATCTATAAGTGTAATGGGCACTAAAGGCTCAGCTAAAATAGGTGGTTTTGCATTAAATAAAATTGATTATTACAACGTTTCAAAAAAAGTAAATATTTCAAAATATGAAACAAATCCAAAATCAGTTTATGGTTTTGGCCATTTGAAATTTTATAAACATGTTTTAGATTCTATTAAAAATAAGAAAAAATCTGAATATGAGGCATTTGAAGCAATTAAGACTGTTAAAATAATAAACGCAATTTATAAATCTATAGAAAAAAAAAAAGAAATATTCTTTAGAGATAATTTAGAGTCTAAAAAACTTGGAAAATGATATATAAATTTTTAGATCTTAATAAGCAGACAAAAAAAATAGAAAATAAAATCTATAGATCTATAAAAAAAAATATAATCAAGTCATCTTACATAAGTGGAAATGATTTAGTAAAATTTGAAAAAGAATTCTCTAATTATTTAAATATTAGATATT
>MDTB01210005.1_pt1 | contig 15792 bp, 15 predicted proteins | sample 811161 | NCBI WGS metagenome assembly MDTB01 (sample SAMN05326650, study PRJNA326480) | marine metagenome | isolation source: seawater | place: Mediterranean Sea | collected 2009 | reverse complement strand
TAATTTTATACTGGAAAGTAAAAATCAAAGTGAAATTTTTAAAAATAGTCCTTTTAGATTTACTTTTAATGAAATTTGGATAAATAAGAGTAAATAATCAAAATGAAATCATTCAAAAAAGAAATTTATCAGATTCACAATATAATGAAGAAAATTGATAAAAATCAATTCAATTACAGAATTGTAGTAACTGAATTAGTTTTTTTAATTTTGAAAACTGAAAAAATACTTTTTGATAATAATTTAAAAAAACACCCTAATATTTACATTCGAAAATTTTTGAAAGATTTAATTTTAAAATTAAGTTTGATTATAGAATTGAAAGATTTTCAAAATGATAAAAAAATTTCTAAACAGAGTTTTATTCTTGAAAAAACACATCGCTCCCTATTTAATAACTTATGGAGTTATTTTAATGAAGAAGAATACAAAAAAGAAAGAATTGGAAGATATATAAAAAGAATCAAAATAAATAATCTCAAAAAAATTATAAAAGGAAAAAATTGTGTAGACTTTGGTTGTGGACACGGAAATTTTCTATCAGCATTAGTTTTATTAGGTGCTAAAAGTGGTACAGGAATTGATTACGGAAACAAAAGCATAGCTTATGCAAAAAAAATTACCAAAAAATTAAAACTTGAAAAAAAAATAAAATTTTATTGTAAGTCTGCTTATAAAACTGGACTTAAGAAAAATACTTATGACTTTGCAATTCAAAATGGAGTATTTCATCACATGAAATTTGAAAATAAAGCATATAAAGAAGTCTATAGAGTTCTAAAAAAAAATGGTTATTTTTGGATTTATACTGATGGAGGGGGTGGTATTAGAGATTTTATAAATGATTTATGTCAGAACATTTTAAAAACTATAGATGACGAATATGTTGTAAAAATTATTAGGTCAATGAATTTGAGTAAGAATAAAGTTTATCATTTGAGTGATCATATGAATGCAAAATATAGACATACAACTAAAAATGAACTTGTTAAAAGATTAAAAAGAATTGGTTTTGATAATTTTAAACAAATTAATGGTGGAATGAAAACAGATTTAGATAAACCATTTGTAAAAGATAAATATTTTAACATTAAGTTTGGATCAGGTGATTTAAGATTTCTATGTCAAAAAACCTGAAGATCGTAAATTGTGGTAAAAATTGGATAAAATTTGGTTCTAGAGTAATAAAAAAAGATTTATTAAAAAAAGCTAAAAATAGCCACGTCATTTTAACTGGTGGTAGATATGCAAAAAAAATTTATACGAATAAAGTTTTCAAAAAATTAAACCATAACAATAAAATAATTCTTTCTGATGAAAGAATTACAAATGTTCAAAAATTTAAAAATAGCAATATTCTAAAAAAGTATTTTAAACTAACAAAAATTCTTGAACCAAATGAGCTTCAAAATACAAAAAGATATATTATTTCATTTTGTCTTTTAAGTTTAGGAGAAGATGGACATTTTGCTTCAATTTTTCCAGGTGATAGAAAAACTATTTTTAGTAAAAAAAAGTATTTTGAATATTCTAGCAAAAAATATAAAAACTTTAAAAGAATATCAATTTCTTTGGAGTTTTTGTCAAAAATAAAAAAAATCTATATTTTAGTTAATGGAGATAAAAAGGGCCATGAATTGAACAAAATTATTAAGTTTTATAAATATAGTAAAATATTTAATAAAAAATTAATATTAAAGTATCCATTATTAAAAATTTTAAGTAAATGTATTTTTTTATTAGATAACAAAGCGTTTAAAAAAGTTGGGAATTTATGAAAATAGGAATAATAGGTGGGCACGGATTTTTAGGTTTAGCTCTTTCAAATTTATTAAAAAAGAGAAAAATTGATGGTCAATTATTTGATATAAAAAAAAATGATTTTTATCCTTCGTCAATTATAGGTGACATTTTACAGCCAAAATCTTTAGAAAAATTTATTAAAGGCAAAGATTATATTTTTAACTTTGCTGGATTGTCTGATTTAAACAAATCTCTTAATAACCCAAAGGAGTCAGCACAACAAAATATTATAGGAACTTTAAATGTTCTAAATCTATGTAAAAAACACAAAATCAAAAAATATATTCATGCTAGCACAGTTTATGTTAATGGAAATAAAGGTAGTTTTTATCGATGTAGTAAAAAAGCAGCAGAGGATTTTATTATTGAGTATTTTAAGCAATTTAAACTTAAGTATTCTATTATAAGATTTGGATCTTTATATGGGCCCGGTTCTGATTCAAAAAATGGATTATTTAGAATAATTTATTCAGCTATAAAAAATAAAACAATATCTTATGAGGGCAATAAGGAAAATATTAGAGAGTATATACATATTGATGACGCTGCTAATGCGTGTTTTTTAGCAATAACAAAAAAATTTGATAACAAGGTATTAGTAGCCTCTGGATTATACCCAATCAAAATTCAAGATTTAGCGAATATGATTTCTGAAATTATTGGCGTTAAGAAAATAAAATTTAGAAATAAGATTGAAGTAGGTCATTATAAATTTTCACCATATAATATAGAAAATAATTCTGTTGAAAAAATTATATTACCAACTTATGTGGATTTAGGTCAAGGTATTGGTCAAGTTGCAGAAGAAATCTTAAAAAAAAATAAGTGAAGTCTAAAAATAAAATATCATCATCAGATGATAAAAAAAAATTTTTTCGAAAAATCTTTGTAAAATTAAAAAAAAATTATCTTTTTAATCGAAATTTACATTTGTTGATGGGAACCAATGTATTTGAAAATAGTTTATTTAAAAATAATGATCTTTATAATTGCTTAAACAATAAAAAAAAAAAAAGTTTTTTTTTCATAAACTTTATAAAGTTTTTAACTTTATTTTTAAAATTAATTATCTTTAAATTTTTAACTCCAAAAAATAAATTTCAAAAATCTAATAAAGAAAAAATTTTAATCTTATCATATTTACCTCAAACTAATTTTTTTGAAAATTATAGAAATTTTAATTCATACCAGTGGGGAAATAATTTAGATAATTATAAATCTCATTTCCAATTTGAATTTATGCATATATTTCCTTTAAATTTTTTTTCATCCCAAAAATTAATGAATTATATCTTAAAAAAAAATAAAAAAGAAAATGAAACACATTTATTTTTTCTTAATTATATATCATTTAAGGAAATAATTTTTTTAAGTTTTACAATTATATTTAAAAATAAGTTTTTTTTAAAAAATGAGGATCCAGTTGATAATTATATTAATGAGTCTACAAAATTACATCATTTAATGGAATCAAAATTATGGGATAAAATTTTTTTAAATTTTTTTATGATACATAATAATTACGTAAAGTGTCTTTATCTATTTGAAAATCAAAATTGGGAAAAATTTTTACTTTACCATTGGAGAAAATTAGTAAATAAAGATATTATTCCATTTAATCACTCTATTTGTCGCTACAATGATTTCAGAACATTTTCATCAATTTATTTCAGTAAGTTTAAAATACTGAAAAATTATTTTCCTAATAAATTGATTATTGATGATAATATTTCTTTTAAAAATATTAGAGCTTTTGATAAAAAATTTAAAATTTTTAAAGTAAGTAATTACGAGCAAAAAATTAAATTAAATTATAAAAAAAATAAGATTGCCCTTGTTATTGGCGATATAAACTTAGAAACTTCAGAAAGATTAATGCAAATTTCTTTACAATTAAAAAAAAAAAATTTATTGAATAAAATCATTTATAAACCACATCCATCAAACGCTATAAAATCTAAAAACGATGATTATGAAGTTTATTTAAAGGAATTAAGATATTTTAAAAAAAAAATTAACTATGTATTTTGTGCTAACTCCACTACTTCAGCTGTTAAAATTTACCAATATTTTAAAAAAGTATTTGTTTATATCCCAAAAAATAAAATAAATTTATCACCATTATTTAATATTGATAATGAAATCTTTTATTCTGATTTTGATGAAATTTTAAATTTAGTAAGAAATAATACAAAAAAATCTCAAAAAAAAAATATTATTTATTATAAAAATTTAAAATCTAAAGTATTTATTATAAGACGAAACTAATGAAAAATTTTTTTTATAAAAAAAAATAATTATAACAGGAAATACTGGGTTTAAGGGAACGTGGTTAACTCTATGGTTACTTCGATATAATTGTAACATTTTAGGGATATCAAAAGATGTTCCAACAAAACCATCTTTATTTAAGATCTTAAATTTAGAAAAAAAAATTAAATTTAAAAAGTTAGATATTCTTAATAAAGCAAAGCTTGAAAAAGAGATCCTTAAGTTTAAACCTGATTTTATTTTTCATCTAGCCGCACAATCTATTGTATCAAAATCAATTAAAGAACCATTTGAAAATTGGAACACAAACTTAATTGGAACATTAAATATGTTAGAAATTATTAGGAAATTAAAAAATAATTGTTCAACGGTTTTTATTACAAGTGACAAGTGTTATAAAAATTTAGAAAAAATTAGTGGATATAAAGAAACATCAATATTGGGTGGTACAGACCCTTACAGTGCATCTAAAGCTGCAATAGAAAATTTATACTTTTCTCATTACAGAACATATCTGTCCAATAAGAAAAATATTTCATCCTCAACGGTAAGAGCTGGAAATGTAATTGGTGGAGGTGATTTTACAAATGATAGAATAGTTCCAGACTGCATGAAAAGTTGGAAAAATAAAAGAATTGCTAGAATTAGAAATCCAAAAGCTATTCGACCTTGGCAGCACGTTTTAGAACCAATTAGTGGATATTTATGGTTAGCATGTAATTTAAAATCTAAAAAATTCAATGGTCAAAGTTTTAATTTTGGACCAAAAAAAAGCGGAATAAAGAATGTTTCAAACTTATTAAATCAAATGATTGTTGTTTGGAAAAATATGAAATGGAAAAAAATAGATAATAAAATTAAAAATGAAACTAATATACTTGTCCTTAATTGTAAAAAATCAAATAAACAACTTCATTGGTATCCAGTTTTATCTTTTAAAGAAATGTCAGAATTAACTGCTTCTTGGTATTACCAGTTTAATCACAATAAGAAAAAAATTTTTGATTACACATCTAGCCAAATAGATCATTATATAAAAAAAGCATCAAATAAAAATATTTTATGGACCAAAAATGAAAATTAAAAAAATTAAAATCTTAAAAAATCCCAAAGGATCAATTTACAAAATTTTTGGGGTAAATAACTTGAAAAAAAAACAAATTAAGGAATTATATTTTAATGAAATATTGTCTAAAAAGGAAACAATGTGGCTCAGACATAAAAAATCAACTTGCAATATTTATATCACTAATGGATCAGGTAAATTATTAATAAAAAAAGATAAACTAAAAATTTTAAAAATTTCGATAAAAGAGTTTAGTGATAAAATAATTATAATTGAACCAAATACTTGGTTTAAGATTATAAATTTAAAAAAAAACAAATTAATATTTCTTAATCATACGGATTATCCCCATGATAAAAATGAATATGAAAAAAAATAAAAAATTTGAAAATTTTTGTGCTGTAATTTTAGCGGGTGGAATGGGGACGAGATTATCTGAATATACGAAACTAATACCTAAACCTATGGTAAAGATAAACAACAAACCTATAATTATTTATATAATTGAGTATTATTTAAAATATGGTGTGAAAAATTTCATTATAGCATCAGGATATAAATCGAAAATACTTGAAAAATATTTTAATAAAATAAAAAACAAAAATTTTAATATAAAGATAGTATTTACAGGCCTAAATACCAAAACTGGTTTAAGAATAAAAAAGTTACAAAAATATATCAATGGAGAAAATTTTTTTCTTACCTACGGAGATGGTTTATGTTCAGTAAATCTGAATAAATTATATAATTTTCATTTAAAAAACAAAAAAATTGCAACTATGACCGCCGTACACCCCCCAGCAAGATTTGGCGAAATTTATTTTAAGAAAAATTTAATACAAAAATTTGAGGAAAAAAATCAATTAAATGAGGGCTGGATTAATGGTGGTTTTTTTATTTTTAAAAAAATTTTTTTTAAATATCTTGGAAATAAAAACATTATGCTTGAGAGAGACCCAATTAAAAAGTTAGTTAAAAAAAAACAAATAGTCGCTTTTAAACATAAAGGGTTTTGGACATGTATGGATAATTTGAGAGATAAAATTAATCTAGAAAATCTTTTTAAAACTCATAGTTATAAGAAAATATTAAAAATATCATGAAAAAAACAATTTTAATTGATGGATTTATAAACAAAGATTCTATTGTTTACTTAAAAAAATATTTTTCTGTAATTTTATCAAAAGAGAAAAATAAAAAAATGTTGTTAAGTAAAATTCACAAAGCAGATGCAATAATACTTAAGACCACCCAATTAACAAATAATGATTTAGATAAAGCAAAAAAATTAAAAATTATTTCAAGATTTGGTGTTGGTTATGACAATCTTGATTTAACTTATTTAAAGAAAAAAGGTATAAATCTTCGAATTACCGCCAACAGCAACAAGATAACTGTAGCAGAACATGTATTTTTCATGATGCTATTTCTATCTAAACAAGGATTGAAAAATGATAATTTAGCAAGAAAAAGAATTTTTAATGAGGACAAAATTTTTTTTGGAAAGGATTTATTTGGTTCAAATATTTTAATTTTTGGATATGGAAGAATAGCAAAAGAACTAGTGAAAAGATGTATAGCCTTTGGGATGAATGTATTTGTTTATGATCCATATATCAAAATAATAAAAACCAATCAAAATAATTTACAATTTGTAAAAAATTACAAAAAAATACTTTATAAAATGGATGTTATCTCGTTACACGTGCCAAATACAATTCAAACAAAAAAATTTATAAACTTTAACTTTTTTGAAAAAATGAAAAAAAACTCAATTTTTATTAATACCTCAAGAGGTAGTGTTGTGTGTGAAAAAAGTTTGATAAAAGTTTTAAAGAATAATAAAAAAAAAATTAGATTTGGATTAGATGTTTTTGAAAAAGAACCTCCAAGTAAAAAGAATTTTATTTTAGGATCGAACTTTACTATTCTTTCACCTCATTCTTCAACTAAAACTGATCAATGTTTTAAAAAGATGTCTTTTGAATCTACAAATAATGTAAGAAACTTTTTTTCCAAAAAAGAAATTAAAAACAATATTGTAAAAATTAAATAAAAATAAATGAAAATTGCAGTAATAGGAGGTAATGGATATCTAGCATCAGTAATAAGAATATTAAAAGATAAAAAGTATAAATTTACATTTTTTTCACGAAAATTATCAAAAAATACAAAAAAAATAAGTTTTAAATCCTGTAACGATTTAGATAAAAAACTAAAAAAATTTGATTATTTAATTCATTTAATTGGGATGAACAAGAAAGACTCATCTAAAAAAAATAAAAGTGTGGTTATAAAAAAAGAGATTACAGATAAGGTTTCTACTATTTGTAAAAAAAATAATATTAAACTTATCTATATTTCGAGTGTCCAAATATATAAAAATTTTGAAAGATTGAAAAAAATTAATATTTCTAGTCCTATTGAAAATGAAAAATATTATTCGAAAGCCCACAAAATCGCTGAAGACACAATATTAAAAAAATTTAAAAGAAATAAAAATAATTATATCATCATTCGATTAGCCAATGTTTTTGGTCATAAAACCTCAATGAAAAAATTAAATCAAGAAAATATTATTAACAATTTTTGTAATTCAGCCTTAAAAAGGGGCATGATTAATTTGCAAAAACCTTGGTTGGTTAGAAATTTTGTGCCAGCAAAAGTATTTAATGAACTAATATTAAAAGTATTAAGGTCAAAAAAATTTAATAATGAAATAATTAATTTTGGATATAAATCTTATGATTTGAAAACAGTTTCTGAAATAATATCTGTCAGGTATAAAAAGATTTTTAAAAATAAAATAAAAATTAAATATGGAAAATATAAAGAAAAAAAATTATTTAAAATTAAAGATAATAAATTTAAGATTAATTTTAATAAGAAAATTTTTAATAATGAAATAGACGAGACATTAATTAATTTATATGGAAAGTAATGTTTTTTTTTCTGTGATTTTACCAACCTTTAATAGGGCAGGTAAAATAAACCGAGCAATAGATTCTGTAGTAAATCAAACCTTTAATAACTGGGAATTAATAATTATTGATAATAATTCACAAGATAATACTCAAGAAATAGTTTCTGGGTATAAAAATAAAAAAATTTCATTTTATAAAATAGATAATGAAGGTGTTATTGCTACATCGAGAAATTTTGGAATTAAAAAATCTAGAGGGCACTACATTTGTTTTTTAGATTCTGATGATTGGTGGGACTCAAAAAAACTTGAGCTAGTTTATGCAAAAGCAAAATTTGGCTATTCTTTCATTTATCATAATCATTTTGTTTATGCTCCAAATCGACTTATTAAAAAAAGAAAAATATCTAGTAAAAAACTTCAAAAACCATTTTTTTCAAATTTAATAAAATTTGGTCCATCTTTTGCGACATCATCAGTCGTTGTAAATAAAAGTGATTTTAAAAAAATAAGTTTTTTTGATGCTGATAAAAAATATGTAGCTTGGGAAGACTTTGATGCGTGGTTGAAGCTATCAAAGATTGTGAATAGTTTTTATAGAATTAATAAAACTCTTACCACAATCTATTTAGACAAAACTAATTTTTTAAATGATACTCTTAAAGTAAAAAATATTAATTTATTTTTAAAAAAATATTTATCCAAAGAGGATGAAATTCCCACATGGTGTTTATATAATATGATTGTTGCAGAATATAACCTTCAAAACTATGAAAAAGTAAAAAAAGATATAAAAAATATAAAATATTTAAAAATTAATTTTTTCCAAAAATTAAATTTAATAAGAATTTTTATAAATATTTTTCTTATGAAACGCTTCTTTTAATTTTTCTCGCAATATAATAAATTGATCTATACTTTTCAATTCTCGGTCTAATTATGTCTTCAGTTTTGATTTTCAAATAATCTAACCAATAATTTGCTGAATTAAATTTATAATATTCAAAATATTTATTCAGTTCTTTCTTGGTATAAACTGTTCCATTGTCACCATACTTGGTAACATATGGTGTAAAATCAGGATATAAGCTTGGAACATTAATTAGTTTAACCTTCATAAAATTACCGATTAAAAGATCATCAAAAATTTTATTTGATATAGAAAATATTAGTGAATTTCTTGGACAAGAAAATTCAATCCCTTCTTTTCTATCTGACAACTTTAAATTTAATACAGATTTACCAATTTTAAAACTTAAAAAACCAAATTTGTTTTTAATATGACTAAAATTTTTGAAATACTTTTCAATCTGCAGTATATCATTTTTATCCAAGTCATCACTCCATTTATCACCAAAATCTTCTGGCAACTTAATTTTTTCATCATTTAATCCAGGTCTAATTTCCCTGTAATCTTGTTTCACGGAATCCCAAATTATAAAAGCTGGTAACATTTCTCCATTAGTACTTTTAAATCCATTATAATGTTGTTTTAATGGTGTTGCATATTCATTCATATTAATACTATCTTTTCTAGAGTATTTATGCATTGATGAAAAAGGTATTGCATAATTACATTTCCATTTTTTCATGTAATAAGAATAGGAAACTCCACATGGTTTTTTTTCAGCTGCTAAAGGCAATATAAATTCATTGTGATGATTATAAAAATTTATCATATCAGCATCACCCCAATTAATTAATTTCAGTAAAAATCTATTTTTATAATTTTTAATTATACTCTTTATCTCTTTAGACCACCCCAATCCCGAACCATCATTCAAATTGAGAATAATATCTCTTTTATTGATTTCAGTAATTAAGCAAGAATCTTGATTCCAATCAGAAAAAGATTTAATTCTAATATTATTAGAAATCTTGAACCAAGTATTACTTTTAAGTTTAATACAATTATATTCTTTTTTTAAATCATTTATAATTCTATCACCATAATGATCAGCAATTAGAAAGGTTTTATCTTTAAATAAATGAAGTGAATCAGGATCAATATGATCTGGGTGACCATGTGATAACCAAATATATTTAGAATTAAGAATATTTTCTCTTTGTTGCTTTGGTATTTTGTATGCGTGAGACCAACTACCAAAATAAGGCTTACCATCTAACCATGGATCAGTAGTAAGCAATGGTTTTTCATCAAAAACCGTTAAAGTTGCATTACCTATTGTTTCAAATCCTAACATTAATTATCTTTTTATAATAAAATTATTTAGCACCAACACATCCATTTCTGTTCTCAAAAAACAATCTATTGCTTCAGAAGGTTTCATTACAATAGGTTCATTTTCATTAAAGGAAGTATTAAGTATAATTGGCACATTAGATAGTTTATAAAAACTATCTATCAAATCATAAAAATCTTTATTCATATCTTTAGACACAGTTTGAACTCTTCCAGAGCCATCAAAATGAGTAACAGCAGGTATGATATCTCTTTTTTCCAATTTTATCTCCTCAACAGAAGACATGTAGGGATTTTTATTATTTCCATTAAACCAATTATTTTTCTCATTTTCTAATACTGCTGGAGCAAACGGTCTGAAGCTTTCTCGTCTTTTGATTTTTTTATTTATTATTTCTTTAATATTAGGGTTACATGGATTAGCAATAATAGATCTATTTCCAAGTGCTCGTGCACCAAATTCCATTCTTCCGTTAAAAAAACCCACAATTTTATTTTCAAAAATTAGTTGAGCCAAAGATTTAAATAGTTGTTCTTTATCATCATAAAATTCAACTTCAAATTTTTTAGTGTTAATTTTTTGATTTATAGTTTTTTTAATATCTTCATTTGTATATGAGCTTCCAATAAATGGATTAATAAAATTTCTTAAAACTTTATTTTTTTTCAATTTTTTGTATGTATAAAGTGCAGACCCGATTGATCCCCCACCATCTCCTGGTGCATAAGGTATAAAAATATTCTTAAAATAATTTGAGTCAAATACCTTTTTATTTGCCAAAGAATTGAGCGCACAGCCTCCAGCATAAACAAGATTTTCAGAAATATTCATATTTCTAATTTCTAAACATATTTCTAAAAGTTTAGTTTCAAATATCTTTTGTGCTGATGATGCTAAATCTTTGTGGATATTTGATATATCATTAATATTAAGATTTTTAATTTTAAATAACTTTTCAAGCTCAAGACTAAACAAATCATTTTGATTTGGTTTGCCCTCAAATTTATAAGAAAAATTTTTGTCATCATGATTAAAATATTTTAAATTTAATTCAAAATTTTTGTCTTTCTTAAAAACTTGATTTAAAATTAGATCATAATATTTTGGTTTACCGTAACTAGACAAACCCATCATTTTATATTCATCACCGTAATTTTTGAAACCAATCAATTGTGTAAACGCCTCATAAAAAACTCCCAAAGAGTGTGGAAAAAAAATTTTTTTTATTATTTCGATTTTATCTTTATTACATTTAGCAACACAAATACTGGCAAAATCGCCAAAGCCATCTATTGATAATCCAACAGCATTTTCAAAATTTGAGGGATAAAAAGCTGATGCAATGTGTGAGATATGGTGATCAATATAGTGTATTTTTACATTTTTTTTTAACTGATCTGGCATAAAATAATTATTGATTTCACTCTTAAGGGAAATTTTTTTTTTAATACGTCTATAGATTTCGTATTTTTTATTACCAAATAGATAGTTTTTAATAAAATATTCAGCTTTTTTACTTAAATTTGATATTGGATTGGTATTGATTGAAATATCTGTAATTTCTTCAATATTTATATTTGTATATCTCAAACATTCTTCTATTGATTTTACAGGCAAGCCTGCCCAATGTTTGACTCTGTTTAATCTTTCCTCTTCTATTGCAAATAAAAGTTCACCATCTCTAATTAAGCAAGCTGAAGAGTCCGCATGATTACAATTAATGCCTAAAATAATACTCATCAAGATTTTTTATTATGTATTTATATAAAATAAAATAAAAATATGAATTAATTTTGACATAATTCGTGTAGATAATACATATTAATGATAGCTTTTAATTTAGTTGGTACAGATAAAAACAGTGGAACTAAAACGTATAATATTAATTTTTTAAAACAAATAAATTCTAATTTTTTAGATGAAGATTTAATAGTTTATGTCCCAAAATCTTATGCTGACAATATTGAGCTAAATTCAAATAATAAAATCACTTATAAAATTAAATCTAACCTATTAAATAATTTTATTTTGAGATTTTTCTGGTTACAAATTTGGTTTCCTTTAGAGCTTAAAAATAATAAAGTAACCACATTATTCTCAGCATGTAATTATTCTCCAATCTTAATTAAAATATTAAATATTCGATCTGTTTTATTTATCCATTCTGTCATTCCTTGGCAGTATTTAAATTTATTGCCTGGAAGTAAATTCAAAAACATTTTGATAAAAAAAATGATGGAAATTTCAATACAAAATGCTGACCATATCATTGTCCCATCGTATTATGCGAAAAAAGTACTTTTTGAAAAATTTAATAAACATAAAATTAAAGTTACAACTATATATTTAGGGGCAGACCATATAATTGAAAAAATTAAAAACAAAAATAAAATTAATAACTTTGATTATACATCTAGATATATTCTTTCAGTTTTATCGTGTGTTAAGTATCACAATATTTTAAATTTACTTAAAGCATATAAAAAATTTATAAATGAAAATAATTTAGAGATAAACTATGTGATAATTAATAATATTTTAGATAAAAGTTATTTTAAAGTTTTGAATAATTTTGTAGAAAACAACTTTGATAAAGGAAGAGTAATTTTTTTATCAAATATTGATAACGAATATTTACCTAATATTTACAAAAATTCATTAATTTATTTATTCTCTTCATATTCTGAAACATTTGGGTTTTCAACTCTTGAAGCAATGAATTATAATATTCCATTACTTGTTTCCAAAACGTCTGCACTTGAAGAAATAAATGGAAATTTTGCAGAATATTTTAATCCTGACGATGTAGATGAAATAAAAAACAAAATTGCAAAAATTTTTAAAGATACTGAACACTCAAAGAACAAGGAAATTTTTTTTAAAAAAAGAAACGAAACCCAACTAAAAAAATTTTTATGGAAAGAAAATTATTTACAGACCATAAAAATTTTAAGAAATGATAATTAATTTTTCTTATATATAATATCAAAAATTAAAAATTTTTTATGATTGTGGGTATCAGACAAATTTTTATTACCTGCAGGATAATTACCGTACCATCCTGTAAAATAAGTAAAATTTCCTAATTTTCTTTGTACTTGTTTAGATTTAAGAGGTTCTATAATTTGATAAGGATCATTTTTAAAGTTCTCTTTACTAATTCTTAATAAGTTTTTATATCCATTAAAACTTATCGAAAATACTATAATTGTTAAAATAGTAAATTTGTTCGGATATATTGAAAATTTTGTGTAGAACTTCATTAGCAATAAAATCGAGATAAAAATAAATAAATAATGAGCCATTCTGATTACAGGAAGTTTGAAAATAAATAAGGATAATGAAACTACAAAAATTATTAAAAATATATTCAAAATATTTTTTGATTGAATAATTTCTTTTTTTGATAATTTGTTTAATTTTTTTTTAAATGAAAAAATAGTAAAAATTAATGCCAAAAAAGCTGTAAGTAAAAATTCTAAAAGTTCAATTTTGACTGAATAAAACCAAGTTTTAAACCAATTAAAATTTTTTATATAGGTCAGTTCATCATAATTACCCTCATATTTCCACCAGGCTTTATTTAAAATTTCTCCCAACACATACCATTTTTCTGCAATGTCTTTTGTGTTCCAGCTTATGAATTCAATGCAAGTTGAAGGAATAGGGTAGATTAAACATCCACTAATCAAAATATTTTTAATCAAATAAGTGAATATGATTAAATAAATAGGAAGCAACTCAAAACTTTTTAAAATTTGAAATCTGTTATACTTAAAAATAAGAAATAGAGGAAGCAAACCTATAAAAAAATAAGTTATCTTTATAAAAAATACAAATACGCTTAAATATATCAGAAGAGATATTTTCTTATCAATCAAATATTCAAATGTATTGTTGTAAAAATTTTTTAAATAAAAAAAAATTATAAAATACATTATTAAAAATGAAGGTCGATCAATCCCAAATTCTTTAAGTCTTGTATATTTTAACAAAACAAAAATTAAGATAAAAAAAATATAAGGTATAAAATTAAATTTTTTCTTTGTAAAAATATTGTCTTTAATTTCTATAAAAAAGACTGAAATAAAAAGATATAATATTAAAGCATTTATTATATGAATATCTTGGAGACTTGAATTGTCAAAATTAAAATATGAGTGAGTTATAAGCCATATAGATGAATTTGCGAAATTATGGTGAAGGTGCCCTAAACCAATTATATAATTAGTGTTATCTGTATTTTTTATGTAACTATAATGGTAATGGTTTAAATCATCTGAAAATCCACTTGCATATATATGTAAAATTACTAATAAAAAAAATATTATATTTAATGGATCAACTCTTTTAAGGAAGAAAAACAGATTATTCTTATAAAAATAAAAAATAATCAGTATTAAAAAAAAATTAAAAAAAACTACGTAATCATTTAATGGTAAAAAGAAATTTATAATTTGTGCAATAAATGAAGTTATTATTAATCCAAAAATTGATGTTTCGAAAAAATTTAGTTTAAGTTTATTGTAACCAAGTGTATCTAAAAAAATTTTACCATTAGAAAATGATATAAATAAAAAGAAAAAAAAGTGACTAATTATAATTATCATATTAATTTTTTAAATTTTTTTGCATTGGAATAAAAAAAACGTTCCTATTTGTAAGCAAGTTTTTTTTAGATGTTCTTGATATCTGAAATTTATTTTTATTACTTACTTTCAAAAATTTATCATTTTTAAAATCATAAATAAAAGGTCTATAAAATTTCAAATATTTACATATTTTATTGAAAATTTTTAAATTATATTCAATCAAAAATATTGGTTTATGTTTTTTTATTGTTTTTTTCATACCTAGCAAAACACTGTAATCATGCCCTTCTGTATCTAATTTAATAAATTCAGGTGGAAATTTGATTTGCATAGAATCAAATTTTTCACATTTCACATCTTTTTTAATAATATTGATTTTTTCTTTAACATTGAAGAATGTAATCTTAATAGAATTGATTATATATTTTTTATCAAAACTACTCAAAAAATGAAGAGTGCGACCCTTATAATAAGCAATGTATAATTTTTTTTTCTCTTTTTTATTATTTAAAGCAATATTGTTGATGAATATATTTTTATGTTTTTTTTTTAATTTTGTTAAATGATTTTTATAGAGAAGATAATTTGGTTCAAATAAATATATAGGGTTACTAAAACCTAATTTTCTAAATCCTAAAGTTGAAATACCTATGTTGGCACCCACGTCTATAAAAGATTTATTTTTTGTTATTTTGCAAATTTTTAAGATACCATAATAATCTTTTTCATGAGGTAAAAAAAATTTAAGTTTATTTGCATTATTATAAATAAGTATTGAAACTAGTGGGAATCGTTCTATCCATCTTATTATTTTGTATTTTATTAAATTAATCACAGCTAGATTATTTTTTATTTAAAAAAAAGAAAATGATAAAATAAAAAATCAACGATGAAATTCCGATAATCATTGTATTAAAAAATATACTTAACAAG
>MDTB01179468.1_pt1 | contig 15792 bp, 12 predicted proteins | sample 811161 | NCBI WGS metagenome assembly MDTB01 (sample SAMN05326650, study PRJNA326480) | marine metagenome | isolation source: seawater | place: Mediterranean Sea | collected 2009 | reverse complement strand
TAAATGTCGGTCTTCCTACATTTACTTTAAACCCCGGAGAATCAATTGATTACTATACCTTTAATATTTCATTGTATTATGCATGGGATGAAGATCATGCCGCCTCCGCCTTCACGCTATCTTCTTCAAACGATGGGATTAATTTCGTACAGATCACAGATATACTCTCAGCCAGCACGAATAATGAGAATACCAAATTAACCTTTGATGCCTCAGGAAATTTCACGGCTACTGAACCGCCTGCAGATTCTCCTTTAGAGGTGCATAATGTCGAATTTAATGTTGCTACCGATATAACTCATTTACGGTTTAATATCCCGGCTAATGCTGGCTGGAATGATCAGTATAAAAATGTGACCCTGTCTGAGATAGCAGGTATCGCAAGTGCTGAAGTCGTTCCCGAGCCTTCCACCTACGCTCTAATCGCTGGTTTAACTTGCTTTGCTTGGGTCTTCGCCCTTCGCCGCAAACGCTTGCAAGCATAAGCATAAGCATAAGAGAGTTATAGACTGAATTAAGAATTCAGAAAAGGCATCTTAAAAAATACTTTCTAGTAAAGAGCACAATTAGTTAATTCAATTCTTTAAAAAACCCCCAACCCGCGAAAGAGTGTGCGGATTGGGGGTTTTCTTTTTCTGGGGCTTTTCTTAAAGCCCTTGGCCCTAGGTCTCAAACGCTTGCGCCTAGGATTTATTATTAAACATTAATCGAAATATCCACACCTGCAGGTAGATTGAGCTTTTTTAACTCATCCACAGTGGCAGCAGTGGGCTCGAGAATATCAATCAAGCGTTTGTGTGTGCGGACTTCGAATTGATCCATTGATTTTTTGTCCACATGGGGCGAACGATTGACGGTAAATTTCTCAATGCGGGTGGGCATGGGAACTGGTCCGGCTACTCGCGCGCCAGAGCGTTTTGCAGTTTCGACTATTTCGCTCACAGATTGATCGATCACTCGGTGATCAAAACCTCTGAGTCGGATACGTATGCGTGGTGCACTCATAATACTATATAATTTTGATTTGTTGTTGAATTGTGTTAAAGATATAAAAGAGGTGATATTGCTGACGCGTTAGCAGGCAAATTGGAAATGTTATTTCTATTTTAACTGAGATAATTTGCATTCAAGATTTCTTTAAGAATCCCTTCGGGAACGGGTTGAAAACTCTCTGGATTCATACTGTAAGAGGCACGACCTTTACTCAGCGATCGAACCGTGGTCGAATAGCCAAACATTTCCGACAAGGGCACTAAAGCGGAAATAATCGAATAGAGACCACGACTACTCATGTTTTGAATCTGCCCACGGCGGCGATTTAGGTCACCGAGGATATCTCCTTGATACTCCTCAGGCGTCTCGACTTCCACTTGCATCATCGGCTCAAGAAGGAGAGCCTGAGAGGCTTCCATCGCTTCTTTAAAGGCAAAGATACCCGCCATCTTAAAGGCCATTTCAGAGGACTCAACTTCATCGAAGCTGGCATCGGTCAGAACTGCTCTAAAATCCGTGACTGGGTAGCTTGCAATGACCCCATTATTGGCTGCTTCACGAATCCCCTCTAGAGTTGGAGCGATAAAGGCTTCGGGAAGCGTTCCTTCGGCTAATTGACTTTCAATAAAAATTCCCGAACCGCGCTCCAGCGCTTCAACTTGGATGCAGGCATGGGCAAACTGGGGATTATCGACAGCTTGTCGGACAAACTTACCCTCTCCACTAGCGTCTTTACCAAAGCACTCACGGTAAGCAATCTGAGGACGCCCTGCTTCCGCCTCCACCTTAAATTCTCGGAAGAGTCGATCACGAATAATTTCCAAATGTAATTCCCCCATCCCAGAGATCAAAGTCTGTCCAGTATCCTCATTGGTGCTGACAAAAAAAGTTGGGTCTTCCTCAGACAAGCGCTCCAGTCCCTGCTCGAGCTTATCTTGGTCGGCAGAGGTCTTGGGCTCAATTGACATGGAAATAACCGTCTCGGGAAAGCTGGGTGGCTCTAGGCGAATGGGATGACTCTTTTCACAAAGCGTATCCCCAGTAACGACATCTCTGAGTCCGACCAAAGCACAAATATCTCCAGAATGAGCGAGCTCAATATCCTCACGAGCGTTTGCCTTCATCAAAAGGATTCGAGCGATGCGTTCGGTCTTTCCCGTGCGGGCATTGAGTAAGGCACTGCCTTTCTTTAGAGTGCCAGAATAAATACGAACAAAAACCAGTTTACCCACATAGGAATCATTCATCAGTTTGAAAACAAGCCCACTCAAATGAGCCGAATCATCGGGCTGAACAGTCAATGCTTTGCCTTTACTGTCTTCGGCTTCAATCGAGGGTAAATCTAGCGGACAGGGTAAATACTGAATGATCGAATCCAGAAGCATTTGAACCCCTTTGTTTTTAAAGGCTGTTCCAGGAATGACGGGACATAAGTCAAGGGCGAGGGTTCCTTTTCGGATTGCCGAGCGCAGATGCTCTGCTTCAATTACTGCACCCTCCAAATAGCGATCGGCAATACTTTCATCAAAGTCAGCAAGGGTTTCAATCAATGCCTCACGCTCTAGCTCAGCATTTTCCATTGCCTCTTCAGGGATGGGAACTCGCTGAAAAGAAAAGCCCGTCGGATCATTAGGGTCGTAGAGAATGGCTTCCATGGCAACGAGATCAATCAGCCCGCGAAAGTTATCTTCGGCTCCAATGGGCAGAAAGATCGCTTGTGCCTTGGCTCCGAGGCGTTTTTCCATGGAGAGTATCGACTGAGAAAAATCCGCACCCACCCGATCCATTTTATTAATGAAGGCAATTCTCGGCACGCGGTACTTGTCCATTTGTCGCCAAACTGTCTCGGATTGAGGCTGGACGCCAGCTACGGCACAAAAGACGGCAACTGCTCCATCAAGTACTCGAAGAGATCGCTCAACTTCTGCAGTGAAATCAACATGCCCAGGGGTATCAATTAAATTTATTTGGTGCTCTATATCTGCATAGCAGCCCGATAAACAGGTCCAGTTACAAGATATAGCGGCGGAAGTAATGGTGATACCGCGTTCACGCTCTTGTTCCATCCAGTCGGTGACAGAGCTACCTTCATGGACCTCGCCCATTTTGTGGACGACTCCAGTGTAGTATAAAATTCGTTCGGTTGTGGTGGTTTTTCCAGCATCTATGTGAGCGGCTATACCGATGTTACGCGTATATTCCATGGGGAATTTACGCTCACGGGCATTCTGAGAAACTATTTTCTGGGCTGACATAAATAAACTGGAAAAGAACGAGGGGGGGAGCGATAAAGGAGCTACGGGCTAAGCGAAAAGCGGTATTAGCCGAATAGCCCGTGTGACCTTACCATCGCAAATGAGCAAAGGCTCGGTTGGCTTGTGCCATTCGGTGCGTCTCTTCTTTCTTCTTCACGACTGCACCCGTATTGTTGTAAGCATCGACAATCTCATCGGCAAGCGCTTCATCCATGGACACGCCTTTGCGTTTGCGGGCAGATGCGACCATCCAACGGAAAGCTAAAGTTTGCTGACGCTCAAAAGCGATTTCAACGGGAACTTGATAGGTTGCACCTCCAACTCGACGACTTTTCACTTCGATCTTGGGTCGTGCGTTTTCTAAAGCACCCATGACTAAATCTACGGGATCACCTTTACCGAGCTTCTCACTCACCCGCTGGAAAGCGGTATAAACAATTCGTTGAGCAAGGGTGCGTTTGCCACGCTCCATGATCATGTTGACCAAATTAGTCACTAAAGTGCTGTTGTATCGTGGATCCGGAATGACGGGGCGTTTTACTGCTTGGCGACGACGAGACATAGTTAAAAAATTATAAGATTAGATTAGCAAAGTTACTCTATAAGGAACTTAAGATTTAGGGCGTTTAACGCCATACTTTGAACGGCTTCGACGGCGCTTTTCTACACCCACGCAGTCCAATGTTCCACGGACAATGTGATAACGAACACCAGGTAAATCTTTTACACGACCACCGCGGACAAGGACAATGCTGTGCTCTTGTAAACTGTGACCTTCATCAGGAATGTAAGCAATGACCTCGATGCCATTGGTTAAGCGTACTTTTGCCACTTTACGAATCGCAGAATTCGGTTTTTTCGGCGTGCGGGTCATGACTTGCACACAGACACCACGACGAAATGGATTTCTGTCTAATGCACGAGACTTAGACTTTACCTTCTGTATAATTCGAGGTGAACGAACGAGTTGATTGATAGTTGGCATTGTGTTTAAGTAAAGCAGTTAGTACGGTTAGTACGATTAGTACGGTCGGTTTCGGTTACTTGAGAGATTCTATATGATTTCTTATTTGTGGAAAAGTTGGCAAAAGTAGCAGTTCTGACTCTGTGTGCAAGCACATTGTTTGAAAATTGTATTTTTTCCTAGCATATTTCCTTTGGTCATTTACTGCTCTATCCTTCTTTATTATCCCACTTCTCCTGCTTCGGCGATTGGATCATTTGTCGACCCATCCGCAACTTCATCAGAAGCTTCTGGATTTGAATTCTCAGAAAGACCGGGCACTTTGTTTAAGTCCACTTCAGGAGTAGGAATAGCAACCCCTTCGACATGCTTAGCTGCTTCTTCTGGCGATAACTGCTCCATATCTGCCCCTAAGGTATCAATGCGCAATCGACGGTAGGCAGGCAAACCGGTTCCCGCTGGAATTAAGTGACCCATGATGACATTTTCTTTAAATCCTTTCAGCCAATCAACCTTGCCTAAAGTTGAGGCATCGGTGAGAACTCGAGTGGTTTCTTGGAAGGATGCAGCTGAAATAAAGGATTCTGTCTCGATGGATGATTTGGTGATTCCCAAAAGAACGGACTCACCTTCGGCTGGCTTACCACCAGCTTCATCAATAGCGTCATTAGCTTTCATGAATTCAAAGCGATCAATTTGTTCTCCCCAGAAGAAATCAGAATCTCCGGGATCTGTGATTCGAACCTTTTTGAGCATTTGAGCAATGATCACCTCGATATGCTTATCATTAATGGTAACCCCTTGTAGGCGGTAAACTTTTTGAATTTCTTCAATCAAGTAATCGCAAACTTTTTCTCGATCAAAAATTTCTAACAATTCATGTGGGTCAGCCGCTCCTTCAGTCAGATGCTGTCCTTTGTGAACGAGGTCACCAATTTGAACGAGTAAGTGCTTCCCGTGCGGAATCAAGTGTACCTCTTCATCTCCAGTGTCGGGATCGGTAACAAGTAATTTCTTTTTGCCACGCAAAGTTCCATCGACAGAGACAATACCGTCAATCTTTGCCATTTCTGCAGCTTCTTTCGGGCGACGAGCTTCAAAGAGCTCAGCAACTCGAGGAAGACCACCAGTAATATCCTGCGTCTTGGATGCTTGTCGCGGTGTTTTCGCCAACATTGCGCCTTGAGAAATAGTGTCGTTTTCATTGACCACGATTTGTGCACCTGTCGGGATGGCGTAGGTAGCAATTACTTTCTTGCCATCTAAGATCTCAATTTGTGGGTTGAGATCATCTTTGTGCTCTACGACTACGGTAGCGATACGACCTGAAGACTCATCCAGCTCGCGTTTTACGGTCACACCTGGAATCATGTCACTGAAGCCAATCTTACCAGCTTTTTCAGAAAGAATTGGAATATTGTGCGGATCCCACATGGCGAGAATCTCACCCTTCTTGATGCTTCCTCCATCGGGCTGCGTCAATACAGAGCCGACCACGATTTTGTAGTCTTCAAGGATGCGATCATTGTCGTCTAAAATTAATACGGATCCAGTCTTATTGAGAACGATGCTCGCTCCGTCAGCAGTTTGTACAATTCGCAAATTCTTGTATTCAACGCGTCCACCGGTTCTGACTTTAATTTCAGGATTCTTAAAGACACCACTGGCAATACCTCCAATGTGGAAGGTACGCATGGTCAATTGAGTACCGGGCTCACCAATCGATTGAGCGGCAATGATTCCTACGGATGCACCTCGTTCGACCATGGAATTCGTCGCTGGATTAATACCGTATTCGAGAGCGGTAATTCCGACCTTCTTTCGCGTGGTCAATGCAGAAAGCACTTTCACTTTTTCGATGCCTACTTCTTCAATCTTTTGGGCGATAGCCTCAGTGATTATCTCCCCATTTTTGACGATAATTTCATCTGGGTTTAATGGATTCTTGATATCGTTTGAAGAACAACGGCCGACAATGCGGTCAAAGAGACTGACGATTTCATCATCCCCCTCAAAAATTGCTGATTTCCAAACGCCTGCACGGTTCCCATCGTCATAAGCTTCGACAATGCAATCCATGGCAACATCACAAAGTTTACGCGTCATGTATCCAGCGTCGGCTGTCTTTAGGGCAGTATCGGCAAGTCCTTTACGCGCTCCGTGCGTTGATATAAAGTATTCGAGAACAGAGAGTCCTTCTCGGAAAGAAGAAAGAATTGGTCGCTCAATAATTTCTCCTGAAGGTTTCGCCATCAAGCCGCGAGTACCACACAACTGTCTGACCTGTTGTTTGTTACCTCTCGCTCCAGAATCCATCATTAAGAATACGGGATTAACCGCTTCCTGTCCTGAATTTTCTTTCAACTCTTCGAAAACTGCTTTGGCAATCTCATCAGTTGTACCTGTCCAAATATCAATGATCTTATTGTAACGCTCACCTTCGGTAATGATACCCTTCTTGTACTGTCCTTCGACTTCGTCAATTTTCTTCCGAGCGGCTTTTACGATATCCGATTTAGATTCAGGAATAATCATGTCGTCAATTCCAATGGATACACCTGCCTTGGTGGCAATTTTAAATCCGACATCTTTGAGTACATCAAGCGTCTTCACCGTCTCTGCTTTGCCGACTTTTCTGTAAGTTTCTAAGATAATATCTCCGAGTTTTCCTTTGGCTACGGGGAAATTAATAAAGCCGAGTTCTTTGGGCCAAATGGTATTGAAAATAACCCGACCTACGGTGGTTTGGATAATCTTGTCGTTGGCATTTCCGTAAGAAGTATCTTCTACGCCAAAATCAGGATTCACAAAATTAATCCAATCCTTCACATCGAGCGCGCCATCGGCAACAGCTGTGTCCAATTCATCTTGATCGACGATCATTGGTAAGCGCTTGCCTTTTTCTGGCTTGTATCTGGGCTCACAAGTCAAGAAGTATGAACCTAGGACAATGTCTTGGGAAGGTGTAAGGATGGGCTTTCCACTGGAAGGCGAGAAAATATTATGCGTAGCCATCATCAGGGTCTTCGCTTCCATAACCGCTTCAAGTGAAAGCGGCACGTGAACTGCCATCTGATCGCCGTCAAAGTCAGCGTTGTAGGCGGTACACACAAGTGGGTGCACACGAATCGCATCCCCTTCAATTAAAACAGGCTCAAAGGCTTGAATGGATAAACGGTGCAAGGTGGGTGCTCGATTGAGCAATACAGGATGACCTTTGGTCACCTCTTCTAAAATATCCCAGACCTCAGGTGATTGTTTCTCGATCATCTTTCGAGCACCACGAACCGTGTGAACAAATCCGAGTTCTTTGAGGCGGCGAATGATAAAGGGCTCGAAGAGGACGAGTGCCATTTTCTTCGGAAGTCCGCATTGATTGAGTTTTAACTCAGGACCCGTCACAATAACCGAACGGCCGGAATAATCGACTCGTTTTCCGAGAAGGTTTTGGCGGAAACGACCTTGCTTCCCTTTGAGCATATCCGACAAGGATTTCAAAGGTCGATTGCCAGCGCCAGTGACCGCACGACCGTGACGACCATTATCAAAGAGTGCATCAACCGCCTCTTGGAGCATGCGCTTCTCATTGTGAATAATCACATCAGGTGTTTTCAACTGCAAAAGATTCTTCAGGCGATTGTTGCGATTGATAACACGGCGATAAAGATCATTCAAATCTGAAGTCGCAAAACGACCCCCTTCAAGGGGTACAAGAGGTCTTAAATCCGGCGGAATAACGGGCAAGGATTCAAGAACCATCCATTCGGGGCTAGAGCCAGAACTGATAAAGCCTTGAATTGTCTTTAAGCGCTTAGAGACCTTTTTCTTAATTTGCTTTGAGCGCGTTGCGTGCATTTGCTCATTGAGTTCCGCAACCGTCGCTTCTAAATCCACTCGTTTTAGGGCATCGCGCACAGCTTCTGCACCCATGCCAGCAACAAAAGAATCTTCGCCATACTCGTCTTGTGCCTGTAGATACTCTTGCTCGGTAAGGAGTTGACGCTCTTCAAGGGGTGTTTTCCCAGGATCGATAACCAAATAATTTTCGTAGTAAATAACACGCTCTAGGTTTCTTGCCGTAATATCGAGTAAGAGACCTAAACGACTGGGCATACTCTTTAAAAACCATATGTGGGAAACGGGGACGGCTAATTCAATGTGTCCCATGCGATCGCGACGAACACGGGATACAGTTACTTCTACTCCACAGCGATCACAAATAACCCCTTTGTATTTGATGCGTTTATACTTTCCGCAAGCACATTCATAATCTCGAACGGGGCCGAAAATGCGTTGGCAAAACAAACCGCCGGGTTCTGGTTTAAAGGTACGGTAATTAATCGTTTCTGGATTTTTGACCTCACCTCTTGACCAATCTCGTATGGCTTCGGATGAAGCGACCGTGATTTTAACATGGTCAAATGACTTTGTGGCTTCGTAACCTAAAATATCTCGTGCGACTTCTGTACTCATAGTAAAATATTATTTGCTGAAAACTTAACTTTCTGTGGCGATCCCATTGCCTACTTCAAACTTTCCTTCGGACTCCAAACGGACATCCAAACAGAGACTTTGAATTTCTTTCATTAAAACATTGAAGGATTGAGGGGTGCCCGCATTCAGACTGTTATCTCCTTTGACCAGGGATTCGTATATCCGAGTCCGTCCAGTCACATCGTCTGATTTGACGGTGAGGAGTTCCTGCAAAGTATAAGCAGCACCATATGCTTCGAGTGCCCAAACTTCCATCTCACCAAAACGCTGACCACCATATTGAGCTTTACCGCCCAAAGGTTGTTGTGTGATCAAACTATACGGACCGACGGCACGCGCGTGAATCTTTGAAGCAACTAGGTGATTCAGTTTCAACATATACATGTAACCGACAACAACTTCTTGGTGGAGTTGCTCGCCAGTTCTGCCGTCAAAGAGAACGCTTTTCCCTGTGCTGGGAAGTTGAGCTTCTTCGAGGTATTCTCGAACGCGTTTTTCTGAGATTCCGTCAAAAATTGGTGTTGCCACAGTCAAACCAAGCTTCTTACAAGCCCAGCCTAAATGGGTTTCCAAAACCTGTCCCACATTCATTCGAGAAGGCACCCCAAGAGGATTCAAACAAATCTCAACGGGCGTTCCATCGGGTAAGTGAGGCATGTCTTCTTCGGCAACGATCTTTGCCACCACGCCTTTGTTTCCGTGACGACCGGCCATTTTATCGCCGACTTGCATCTTGCGCTTTTTAGCAATATAGACTTTCACGCTTTTAACCACACCTTGATCGGCATCTTCTCCGGTTTCAACACCGTCTATTTTACGCTCTTTTTCGTAATCCAACTCATCGAATTTACCTTGGTAATTTTCAACAATCTCCATGATTTTAATGCGTACCGGAGACGGATCGATTTCAATAAATTTAGAAACGGCAGCTAAGCGACGCAAAAGAGTCTTGGTGATCTTTCGATTAGCGGGGATGATCACCTCATCGGTTTCACTGTTTTTGACATCCAACGGTATCTTTTCTCCGAGCAGGATGTTAGAAAGTGCTTCGGTTAAGTCTTCGCGCAAGCGATCACTTTGTGAGCGGTATTCTTCATTGATCTTCTTGATCATTCTACGCTTATCTGACGCAGACATTTGCTCAGACTCACCGTCTACACGAGCGGAGACCTTCACATCCATAATGATGCCTCGAATTCCGGAGGGAACGACCAAGGAGGTATCCTTAACATCGGCTGCTTTTTCACCAAAAATGGCGCGCAAGAGTTTTTCTTCTGGGGCCAACTCTGTTTCGGATTTAGGAGTGATCTTACCGACCAAAATATCACCTGGTTTAACTTCAGCACCCACTCGAATCACACCGTCGTGATTTAAATCTTTCAAGGCTTCTTCACCGACATTCGGTATGTCACGAGTAATTTCTTCTGGCCCGAGTTTAGTATCTCGTGCGGTGACCTCAAATTCATCAATGTGAATTGAAGTGAATATATCTTCTTTGACGATCTTCTCTGAAATCAAAATAGCGTCCTCAAAGTTATATCCATTCCAAGGCATGAAGGCGACGAGAATATTCCGACCGATGGCAAGCTCTCCACTATCGGTGGAAGCTCCATCTGCCAAGACTTCACCTTTTTTCACAGGCTGTCCTTTAACGACAATGGGTTTTTGATTGAAACAAGTTCCCGCATTGGAGCGCATAAACTTACGCAACTTGTAGACATAGACGCCATTTTTCTCATCCGTCTCTAAATTATGTGCCTTTTCGGGCAGTTTGCCATCTTTGGTTAAAACGATTTGTCGAGAGTCTACAGAAGCAATGATTCCATCAATGGACGCAATTTCTACCGTCTTAGAGTCAATCGCCACTCGGTTCTCAATGCCAGTTCCGACAAAAGGAGCTTCTGACTGCAAGAGTGGTACTCCTTGGCGTTGCATATTTGAACCCATCAAAGCACGATTTGCATCATCGTGCTCGAGGAATGGAATCAATCCAGCCGCCACCGATACTAATTGCTTCGGTGACACGTCCATGTAGTCGACTTCTTTGGCAGTTAACTCAAGGACTTCATCTTGATTTCTACAAGTTACTCGTCCTTTTAAAAAGCCTTTTTCATCAATCTCTGAATTCGCTTGGGCAATCATGAAAGGTTCTTCCTGATCGGCATTCAAATATTCGATATCATCGAGCACCTTACCTTTAACAACTTTTCGGTAGGGTGTCTCAATGAAGCCAAATTCATTGATGCGTGAGTAAAGACTGAGTGAGTTGATCAAACCAATATTCGGCCCTTCGGGTGTTTCAATTGGACATATGCGTCCGTAGTGAGAGGGATGGACATCACGCACTTCAAATCCTGCGCGCTCACGATTGAGACCGCCCGGTCCGAGTGCGGACAATCGGCGTTTGTGAGTGAGTTCTGCTAATGGATTAATTTGATCCATGAACTGTGACAGTTGACTGCGCGCAAAGAAATCACGAATTACCGTGCTCAATGCCTTGGGGTTGATCAGTTTCTGCGGCGTGATCGAATCTACGCTTTGGTCGTAGAGCGTCATGCGCTCTTTGACTAAACGCTCGGTGCGCGCCAAACCAATTCGACACTGGTTAGCAAGCAATTCGCCAACGGTACGCACCCGCCGGCTACCCAAGTGATCGATGTCGTCCAATGTGCCCTCGCCGCGTTTTAAGCGGGTTAAGTATTTAGTCGCATGTACAATATCATCTGCACAGACCACTCGATAATCGAGATCGATGTCTAATTTAAGCTTTTGGTTTAATTTATAACGACCGACCCTACCGAGATCATAGCGTCTAGGATCTTGGAACAAGCGCTTGAGCAAAGCCTTTGCATTAGCGGTTGTTGGGGGTTCACCAGGTCTGAGTCGCTTGTAAATGTCTTTGAGGGCCTCTTCTTCGTTTTGAGTCGGGTCTTTCTTTAGGCAACGAATGATCGCTCCGTCATCGACTGAGGTATCGATGGCGAGTACTTTCTTTAGGCCTGCCTTAGCAAAAGAGCGAATGATGGTCTTCGTCAAGGGCTCAAAGGCTCTAGCCAACACAACTCCTTTGTCTGCATCAACAATATCTTCAGTTAAGACAAAATTAGAGACTGTCTCGAGGTTGAGTGCTTTGGATACAGATATTTCTTCTAAGTTATAGAATAAATTAAGAATTTCCGCATCCGAACTGTAGCCCATCGCTCTGAGCAAAGTGGTCAATAAGAATTTTCTACGGCGACGACGGCGATCTAAATATACATAGAGAAGATCGTTTTGATCAAATTGTACTTCGAGCCAAGTACCTCGATCGGGAATGATGCGATACGCATGCAAAATTTTTCCACTCGTATGCGTAGATTCTTCAAAGGCAATCCCTGGGGAGCGGTGCAATTGGCTGACGACTACACGTTCAGCCCCATTGATAATGAATGAGCCCCGTTCTGAGATCATGGGGAATTCACCGAAAAAGATTTCTTCGTCTTTGATGTCTTCTCCTTCTCGCAATCGGAGTTTAACATACAAGGACACAGAGTAAGTTGTTCCTTCACGAATCGCTTCAATTTCTGTCTGTGTGGGGGGGACTACATTATAACTAATGTATTCCAAATGACTGCGTGAATCATAGCTTTCTATGGGAAATACTTCCGAAAAGACCGCTTGTAAACCAACGGGTTTGCGTTGTGTAGGCACAACATCCATTTGTAAAAATTCGTTGAAGGATTGAATTTGATTTTCAATCAGGTTCGGCGGATGAATCACTTCCTTGAGTTGACCAAAATTTTTGCGAGAAGACATGATATTGAATCAGTTTAGAATATTAGGTGTTAAGTTCGGTTTGAGTTCGGGTGTACTAGTGATTTGAGATAAAAACAACGAGGCGAGCTTTCTCAATTTAACGAGAAAGTCGCCTGTTGCTTGAAAATAATGGATATGTATTAATATCGCTCTTGAGGATTAAAAATTACTTTAATTCTACTTTTGAACCAGCTGCTTCGAGCTTCTTCTTAATCTCTTCAGCTTCATCCTTAGCAACACCTTCCTTGACGGGTTTTGGTGCACCTTCGACCAACTCTTTTGCTTCTTTAAGACCAAGTCCTGTAATACTACGAACTTCCTTAATGGCTGCAATTTTGTTGGATCCAGCTTCGGCTAGAATGACATCGAACTCATCTTTTTCTTCTGCAGCAGGTGCATCACCTCCTCCAGCAACAGCACCAGCAGCGGCAACCGCAACAGGAGCAGCGGCACTAACGCCCCACTTTTCTTCGAGTTCTTTTACAAGATCGGCCACTTCCAAAACACTTTGGTTGCTGAGCCAATCGATTACTTGATCTTTAGTTATATCTGACATGTTTAATTTACCTTTCAATTGATTAGCACCCTGTTTAGGGTATTTAAGGGGTATTTCCCCCTAATCGGATTATTAAGATTTTATAGGATTATTTGTTATCCCTTTAGGATAATAAAAGTTATGCGTCTTCGCCTTTCTCTTTGCGTACTTTTGCTTGCAACACATTGACGAGGTCTTGTGGAACTGCATTGATCACGCGGACAAAGCCCGTAGCGGGTTGCGTGAGCAATCCAAGAAGTTGAGCACGAAGTACTTCCAAACCAGGGAGCTTTGAAAGTGCCTCGATTTCCTCTTTATTTAATGTGCGATCGTTTAAAACACCGGCTTTTAGCTCGACCTTTTCTTTCTTTTTAAAGAATTCGCAGATGACTTTAGCCACGCCTGACGGATTATTGCCACCGACGATAATTGCAGTCGGACCGGAAAGGTGCTCGTCCAATTCGGGAAGGGATCGCGCCTTGGCAGCAACATCTAGAATAGTATTTTTAACTACGTGAAATTCTGCTTCATGTTTTGAAAGTTCTTCTCTCAATTCAGCAATTTCATCAACAGTAATACGCTCGTAGTTCGTCAAATAGACATAGTCTGACTTTTCTAAATGTGAATTAACTTCTTCTACTAAATATTTTTTTTCGAGTCTCATAGGTTTATGCCCTTTCTTAGTTCTTAATGTACGGTGCTGTATCCAATGCTATACCTGGACTCATAGTTGCACTTAAGGTTAAACTTTTAATATAGCGACCACTGACAGAAGTTGGCTTTGCCTCAGTCAGGGCACGAATCGCCGCTTCGGCATTGTCGGTAATTTGTTCCGCAGTAAAGGAACGCTTGCCAACAACTACAGCAACATTAGCTGTCTTATCCATTTTGAATTCAACGCGACCGCCTTGGACAAGTTTGATTGCCGCAGGAATATCATCGCTGACAGTTCCTGACTTAGGGTTGGGCATCAATCCTCTCGGGCCTAAGACACGAGCGACTTTACGAACGCTTTTCATTGCACTCGTTGTTGATAGTGCGACATCGAAATCCGTCCACCCACCAGTGACCTTTTCAATTAGATCTTCTAAGCCGGCTGCATCTGCACCATTCTCTAATGCTTCTTCTGGATTTTCAGTGAAAACAATCACTCGGACTGTTTTTCCACTGCCGTGGGGCAACTGTAAGGTGCCGCGTACCATCTGATCGCTCTTGCGGGGATCGACAGTAAGGTGAGCGTACAATTCAACAGTTTCGTCGAATTTAGCTTTTGGTAGTGTATTGAGTAACGCAGACGCATCTTGAAGGCTGTAAGTTTGAGCGAGGTCAACTTTACTAACCGCTTCTTTGTAGCGTTTGCTTCCCTTGATTTGCTGGGTGAGCATAATTGTATTCTCCTATGTAGTTTAGTTTAAAATTAATCGACCACTTCGAGCCCCATTGAGCGGGCTGTTCCAGCAATGATGTGAAAAGCAGCCTCATCGTCAGTCGCATTCAAATCCTTGCGCTTGGTTTCTACGATTTCCATCACTTGCTTTCGTGTCACCGTGCCAACTTTATCCCGGTTTGGAACTCCGGAGCCTTTGGCAATACCCGCTGCTTTCTTAAGTAGCACTGCTGCCGGTGGTGACTTAAGTATAAAACTAAAGGAACGATCAGCATAAACAGTGATCACTGTGGGTAAAATCATCCCTGCTTGGTCTTTAGTTTTCGCATTAAACTCCTTACAAAATCCCATAATGTTCACGCCTTGTGCACCCAATGCAGGGCCGACCGGCGGTGCGGGATTTGCGGAACCAGCAGGTAATTGTAAACGAATTTCTCCAATAATTTTTTTTGACATAATAAATTAACTTTCTTCGGCTCTCTGGACTTGCCAGTATTCAAGTTCAACTGGGGTATAACGCCCAAAAATAGATACGGAAACTTTGAGCTTTCCTTTATCCGGGTCAATCTCCTCAATTTTTCCATCGAGATTCATGAACGGACCATCGTTCACTTTCACTATCTCACCAATACTGTATTCAATCTTCGGCTTCTCTTTACCTTCTGAGTCTTCGACTTGGTTGAGAATGCGCTCAATTTCAGATTGCTTAAGTGGGCTGGGATGATCGCCACCGACAAAATTAATGACCCCGTGGGCTTCGCGAATAAAATACCAAGGCTTTTGTAGTAACTTTCCTTCATCGTCATAGAGACGCATTTTTACAAAAATATAACCTGGATAAAACTTCCTTGTTTTAGTCGACTTTTTACCGTTTTTTACTTCGGTCACAGTCTCAGTTGGCATCAAGACATCAAAGACAAACTCTTCCATCTCTTCTACCTCAATAAACTTATCTAAATAGCGCTTAGCCTTTTGCTCTTGGTTTGAGAGCGTTTGAATGGCAAACCAATTTGGACCAGTTGCTGAGGACGTAGCGGACATAAAAAATAATAAGAGAATCAGCGAACAAGAGAAGTGAGGAAATCCACTCCATTAAGTAAAGAGAAGTCGGAAAGGGCAATGAAAGTTCCCAAGAGTATGGTTGCCAACAAAACAACGATTGTTGAATCCCTCAATTCAATGAATGTCGGCCATGAAGCTTTTTTCAGTTCGGTAATCATTTCCGAGAAAAATTCTCTGATGCTACGAAATGGATTTTTCATAAATAATAAATTTTTAATGACTTAGCTTAAATGGCAGGAGAGGAGGGACTCGAACCCACAACTTACGGTTTTGGAGACCGTTGCTCTACCAATTGAACTACTCTCCT
>MDTB01222992.1_pt1 | contig 15793 bp, 13 predicted proteins | sample 811161 | NCBI WGS metagenome assembly MDTB01 (sample SAMN05326650, study PRJNA326480) | marine metagenome | isolation source: seawater | place: Mediterranean Sea | collected 2009 | reverse complement strand
ACCATTCAGTTCTTGCAATTTCATTTCCTGCCAATCTGCCACTAATCATTACTTTTATTCCTTTTGCATTAAGTCTCATTGCGGATTGCATACCTCTTTTCATTGCTCTTCTATAAGCTATTCTTTTTACAAGTTGTTGTGCAATATTTTCTGCAACTAAATTAGCGTTCAATTCTGGTTTTTTAATTTCTTTAATATTAACTGTAACATCTCCATCAGTAATTTTTGTAATATTGGATTTAATTTTTTCTATATCAGCACCTTTTTTGCCTATTACAAATCCAGGTCTTGAAGTGTGTATAGAAACAATACATTTTTTTCCTGACCTCTCAATTATTATTTCAGAAACACCAGAATTAACAATATTTTTTTTTATATATTTTCTAATTTTAAAATCTTCTATTAAATATTTACCAAATTCTTTTTTCTTGGCAAACCAGATGGAGTCCCATCCTCTATTAACGCCAAGTCTAAAACCTATTGGATTTATTTTTTGTCCCATAATTATTTTTTAACCTCTTTTTTTTCCTCTAAAACAATTGTTATTCTGCTATATGGTTTCTTTATTGGACTTGCTCTACCTTTGGCTCTTGGTCTAAATCTTTTCATTACAATAGATTTTCCTACATAAGCTTCTTTTACATATAAACTATCAATATCATATTGATGATTGTTTTCGGCATTTGATATGGCTGATTGAACGGTTTTTTTTACATCATGTGCTATTTTCTTATGCGTAAACTCTAAATCCCTTAAAGCTATATCTGCTTTTTTTCCTCTTATAAAATCCAAAACTAACGCAAGCTTTCTTGTACTTGACCTTACGTTTTTATTTACTGCTTTTACTGAAAGACTATTTTTTTCCATCTGGAGCTCCTTTTGCTGGTTCAGTAGTAGGTGCAGCGGCTGCTTTTTTATCAGCAGGTGTATGACCTCTAAAAGTTCTTGTTGGTGAAAATTCACCCAATTTATGTCCAACCATTTCCTCTGAAACGGTGATTGGAATAAAAGTTTTTCCATTATGTATTAAAAAACTATGCCCCACAAAGTCTGGGATAATTGTTGAGTTCCTAGACCAAGTTTTTATTGGTTTTTTATCAGGTTTTTCTTTTAGTTTATCAATTTTTTTTAATAAACTTGGGTGAACAAAAGGTCCTTTCCAAATAGATCTAGCCATAATTATTTTCTTTTTTTCCTTCTTGTAATTATTAATTTATCACTTCTTTGAGGTCTTCTTGTCTTTAAACCTTTAGCAGATTGACCCCAAGGAGATACTGGGCTTCTACCACCAGATGTTTTACCTTCTCCACCACCATGAGGGTGATCAACAGGATTCATCGCAACTCCTCTTGTTTGAGGTCTAATACCTCTCCATCTATTTCTTCCAGCTTTACCAATTTTAATATTTTTTTGATCTGGATTTGAAACTACTCCTATTGTAGCAACACAATCACTTCTTACTTTTCTAGTTTCTCCTGAGCTTAATCTAATAATAGCATGCTCCCCGTCATAGCCTGATAAAGTAGCTGAAGAGCCAGCTGATCTAGCAATTTTTCCACCATTTCCAGGTACTAACTCAATATTATGAATGGAAGTACCAGGAGGTATATCTTTTAACTCTAAACAATTACCTACTTTTATTTCAGCATTTTTTCCAGATGAAATTGTATCACCTATATTAAGATTTTGAGGACTTATAATATAATTTCTCACATCATCTTCATATTTTATGAGAGCTATGTAAGCTGTTCTATTTGGATCATACTCAATTCTTTCAACAGTGCCCACAATATTTTTTTTTGACCTATTAAAATCAATAATTCTATATTTGTTTCTATGACCTCCTCCTTTATGTCTAGAGGTGATACGACCATAGTTATTTCTTCCCCCAGTAGAGGTTTGACCTAAAGTTAAAGATTTGTAAGGAGAACCTTTCCACAAGTCTTTTTTGTCCACTATTACTGTGGTTCTTCTTGATTTGGTATAGGGTTTAAAAGTTTTTAAAGCCATGTTAAATTCCTGTTGTTAGATCAATACTTTGACCTTTTTTTAATGTTACTATTGCTTTTTTAAAACCACTTTTAGTTGATAATTTTCCTTGTTTAATCTTAGTTTTAGTTTTTGTATTTATAATATTCACTTTTATTACATTTACCTTAAAAATTTTTTCAATATTTTTTTTTATAGAGTCTTTATTCGCATTTTTATTAACCTGAAAAACAGTTTTGTTTTGTTCTGATAATATAGTTGCTTTTTCAGTGATAATTGGACGTCTGATTGCATCAATAAAATTAATTTTTTTCATTTAAAATCCTGTTTTCAATAGTTTTTATAGATGTTGAAGTTAAAATTATATTTTTATATTTGAGAATATCGTAAATATTCGCACCACTTTCATTTATAACTTTAACATTTTTAATATTTCTTGCTGATTTTAAAATATTTTTTTCAGATTCCTTATCTGAAACAATTAATACATTTGAAATTTTATTGTTGATTAAAAACTTATTAAAATCTTTTGTTTTTTTTATCATTTTTTTTACGTCTGCTAAAATATGAAGTTCTTTGTTGTTATTTTTTTTTGATAAAGTTTGAGCTAAAGCTAATTTTCTAACTTTTTTGTTAATTTTTTTCACTTTATAAACATCGCCTTTAGGTCCATGAGCAACTCCTCCTCCAACAAACAACGGTGCTTTTTTACTAGCGTGCCTAGCTCCACCCGAACCTTTTTGAGCAACAATTTTTTTTGTAGATCCTCTAATCTCATTTCTTTGTTTTGTTTTAGCTTTTCTTGGTTTTTTATGATTGAACTGCCAATCGATTACAAATTTAACTAATTTATGGTTAAATTTTAATGACATTATTTTATCAGAAACATCAACTTTTCCTGTTTTGCCTCCTTCAATGCTTAATAAATCTAATTTCATTTTATTTTTTTTTACCTTTTTCACTTTGAGCTAATTTTGCTTTTGCCTCAATTTTTTGAAGTAATGTTTTTCTTCTTACATCTTTTACAGACTCTTTAAGTAATAAAGTGGTATTTTTCGATCCAGGTATTGAGCCTTTTAAATATAATAAATTATTATCTAAATCAGATTTTATAATTTCTAAATTAAGCATGGTTCTATATTTGTCACCCATATGGCCTGCCATTTTTTTTCCTTTGAAAACTTTACCGGGATCTTGTCTTTGACCTGTAGAACCGTGTGATCTATGAGAAACAGATACTCCGTGTGAAGCTCTTAATCCTCCGAAATTATGTCTTTTCATTACACCTGCGAACCCTTTACCTATAGTTTTAGATCTAACATCTACAAATTTTTTATCCTTCAAAATTTCTAAGCCAAATTCATTTCCTTCTTTAAATTCCTCAATTTTATCTAGACGAAATTCTTTCAAAATTTTTTTTGCTTCTGTATTTTTCTTTGTAAAATAACCCTTCATTTGTTTAGTTATTTTTGAATTTTTAATTTTCATAAAGCCAACTTTTATAGCTGAATAACCTCTTTTTTCTTTTGTAATCACATCTAAAACTCTGCCTTTTTCAATTTTTATAACAGTTACAGGCACCGATTGACCTGACTTTAAAAACTCTCTAGTCATTCCTATTTTTGTTCCTATTAATCCAATAGTCATATTCTATATCTTTATTTCAATATCTACACCTGAAGCTAAATCTAATTTCATTAAAGCTTCAACCGTTTGAGGTGTAGGTTCAATTATATCAATTAACCTTTTATGAGTTCTTGACTCAAATTGATCTCTACTTTTTTTATCTATATGTGGAGATCTCAATACAGTATACCGCTCTATCCTTGTGGGTAAAGGTATTGGACCTTTAACTTGAGCTCCTGTTCTTTTGGCTGTATTAACTATTTCTTCTGTAGAAAGATCTAGTATTTTATTATCGTAAGCTCTTAAATGTATTCTTATATTTTGTTTATCCATAAATTTAAGCTAATTTTTTTGTAACCTCATCTTGTACATTTTGAGGCACTTTATCATAATGACTGAATTGCATTGTGTATTGTGCTCTTCCTTGGGTAGAGGATCTAAGATTGTTTATGTAACCAAACATATTTGCTAATGGCACAGTTGCGTTAACGGCCGTCGCATTACCGCGAGGCTCAGTCGAGGCTACTTGTCCTCTTCTACTATTCAAGTCTCCTATAACATCTCCCATAAAATCTTCTGGTGTCACAACTTCAACTTTCATAACTGGTTCTAATAATTTTAAAGTTGCTTTAGTACAAGCTTCTCTAAAACACATACGAGATGCAATTTCAAAAGCTAAAACACTTGAGTCTACATCGTGGTGTAAACCATCTAGAATCGTAACTTTATAATCAATAAGTGGAAATCCGGCTAATATTCCACTTTCAGCTACGCTTTCAACACCTTTTTCTACCCCCGGTATGAATTCTTTTGGAATTGCTCCTCCTTTAATTTTATTTTCTATTTCTCTTCCTTTTCCTGGCTCTAAAGGTTCAACATTTAAAGTTACTTTTGCAAATTGCCCTGCACCACCACTCTGTTTCTTGTGTATATAAGTTACTTCAGAAGAGCCTAGTATTGTTTCTCTATATGCTACTTGAGGAGCTCCTATATTAGCTTCAACTTTAAATTCTCTTTTCATTCGATCTACAATTATGTCAAGGTGTAACTCTCCCATACCTTTAATAATGGTCTGCCCAGACTCCTCATCTGAGGTAACTCTAAAAGAAGGATCCTCTTTTGCTAGTCTACCTAAAGCTTCACCCATTTTTTCTTGGTCAGCTTTTGTTTTAGGTTCTACAGCTATTTCAATTACAGGGTCAGGAAATTCCATTGGCTCTAGTAAAACAGGTTTGTCTTCTTCGCATAAAGTATGACCAGTAATAGTATATTTGAGTCCTGCCAAAGCAACTATATCTCCAGCAGTAGCTTCTTTAATATCTTCTCTACTATTCGCGTGCATTAGAAGCATTCTTCCCACACGCTCTGTTTTTTCTTTTGAGGAGTTGTATATTGATGTTCCTGTTTTAATGGTACCTGAATAAATTCTTATAAAAGTAAGTGAACCAACAAATGGGTCGTTAGCTACTTTAAATGCAAGGGCTGAAAAAGGTTCGTTGTCAGCAAATTTCATTTCTACTTTATCTTCTGAACCTAACTTAGTACCTTCTATAGAACCTAAATCATTTGGACTAGGTAAATAGTCAATTACAGCATCAAGTAGTGGTTGAACGCCTTTATTCTTAAATGCTGATCCTGTTGTGATGGGCACAAAACTAAAACCTAATGTTCCCTTTCTTATGCATTTTACTAAATCTAATTCTGATGGTTCTTTACCTTCTAAGTAAGCCTCCATCAATTTCTCGTCTTCTTCAACTGCGGCTTCAACTAGTTCTTTTCTATACTTTTCTGATTTTTCTTTTAAATCTGCTGGAATATCAACTACATCGAATTTAGCGCCTAGATCCTCATTTTGCCAAATGACTGCTTTCATTTTAACTAGATCTATAACCCCTTTTAATTCTGCTTCTGCTCCAATTGGTAGTTGTAAAACTAGAGGGTTACATCCAAGTCTCTCCTTGATCATATCAACACATCTGTAAAAATCAGCTCCAGTTCTATCAAGTTTATTGACGAAACAAATTCTTGGGACTTTATACTTATCAGCTTGTCTCCAAACTGTCTCTGATTGAGGTTCAACTCCTGCAACACCATCAAAAACACAAACCGCACCATCAAGAACTTTTAAAGATCTTTCTACTTCAATTGTGAAATCTACGTGACCAGGAGTATCGATTATATTAATTCTATGATCATTCCAGAAACATGTTGTTGCAGCTGATGTAATTGTAATTCCTCTTTCTTGCTCTTGTTCCATCCAATCCATTGTTGCTGCTCCATCATGCACTTCACCAATTTTATGGCTTTTTCCGGTATAATAAAGAATCCTTTCGGTAGTTGTAGTTTTACCAGCATCAATGTGGGCCATGATACCAATGTTTCTATATTTATCTAAAGGATATTTTTTGCTCATGATTTTTTACCACCTAAAATGTGCAAAGGCTTTATTTGACTCTGCCATTTTATGAGTATCCTCTCTTTTTTTAATTGCTGCACCTTTATTTTGAGATGCATCTAATAATTCATAGTATAATTTTTCTGCCATTGTTTTTTGTTTTCTTTTTCTTGTAGCATCCATCAACCATCTTAAGGCTAAAGCTTGAGCTCTTTTAGATTTAACTTCGACTGGAACTTGATACGTTGCTCCACCAACTCTTCTAGATCTACATTCCACATTTGGTTTTACGTTACTTATAGCAGTGTTAAAAATTTTAATCGGATCTTCTTTATTTTTGTCTTTAATTTTATCTAAAGCATCATACAGGATCTTTTCAGCAGTAGATCTTTTACCATCATACATTATTGAATTTATAAATTTAGAAATTACCTCTGAATGAAATTTTGGATCAGGAAAAACTTTTCTTACAGGTGCTTTTCGTTTTCTAGACATAATTATTATTTAGGTTTTTTAGTTCCGTATAAAGATCTTCTTTTTTTTCTATTTGCTACACCTTGTGTATCTAAGTTACCTCGAAGAATATGATATCTTACTCCAGGTAAATCTTTTACTCGACCACCTCTTAATAAAACTACTGAGTGTTCTTGTAAGTTGTGCCCCTCACCACCAATGTACGCTGTAACTTCAAAACCGTTTGATAGTCTTACTCTAGCAACTTTTCGAAGTGCTGAGTTAGGTTTTTTAGGTGTAGTTGTATAAACTTTAACACAAACTCCTCTTTTCAAAGGTTGTTTTTCTAGAGCCGGAACTTTATTCCGCATAATTGGTTTTACCCTAGACTTTTTTATCAACTGATTAATAGTAGGCATATAAATATTTTGAAGTAAAAAATAAGGTGTGCCTTGAAATCAAGGAATTACAGTCAGTGTTTAAGGTTAAATGCTACCTTACTTCTAACTTTCAAAATTGCGCTAAACTAACATTCAAATACTAAATGTCAATAATTAATAGCTCAATAAAGTGTGATTTTTAAGGGTTATTCCGTAACTGGAGGAGTGTCTAGCTGTTGTTTTTTAATCTCTTCTAGCCTTACTTTATCTTGTTCTTTAGCTTGTTTGTCCCAACCCATTTTTGTGAGACCCGTTCCAGCAGGTACTAATCTACCTACAATAACATTTTCTTTTAAACCTTCCAAATTATCTATTTTTCCTTTTATAGAAGCATCTGTAAGTACTCTTGTTGTTTCCTGAAATGAAGCTGCTGATATAAATGATTTTGTTTGTAAAGATGCTTTAGTTATTCCAAGTAAAATTCTTTCGTAAGCAATAGGTTTCTTTTTATCTTTTCTTAATGCATCATTCATTTTAATAATATCAAGTAAATCGACTGTTTCACCAAATAAAAGATCCGAATCTCCAGGATCTTTAATATCAACTTTCTTAAGCATTTGCCTAACTATCGTTTCAATATGTTTATCGTTAATTACAACACCTTGAAGTCTATAAACTTCTTGGACTTCACTTACAAAATACTCAGTTAGTTTCTCTACACCAAGAATTCTTAAAATATCATGTGGTGCTGGGCTTCCATCTAATAGGTATTCACCTTTTTTAATTTTTTCACCTTGATTAAAGTTTACATGTTTGCCTTTAGGAATTAAATAATTTGAGGTTTCTCCTTTAGATGAGATAATTGAGATTTTTTGTTTACCACGAACTTCTTTACCAAATTCTATTACACCATCATTTTCAGCAATTATTGCGCTATCTTTAGGTCTTCTTGCTTCAAATAATTCAGCAACTCTTGGTAAACCTCCTGTAATATCTTTAGTTTTAGATGTTTCTTTTGGCAGCCTTGCTAAAACATCTCCAGCTGAAACGTTCTGACCATCTTTTACAGAAAGAATTGAGTCTGGTACTAAATAATATCTAGCAACATTTCCATCAGCTTTTTTAATAACTTCGCCCTTGTTGTCTCTTAGAGTTATTCTTGGTTTTAGTTCTGTATTTTTTGAAAGTGATTTCCAATCAGATACAGATTTAGAGGAAATGCCTGTGGCATCATCTAAAGTTTCTGCAAGAGAAACTCCGTCTAATAAGTCCATATAATTTACAACACCACTGGTTTCTGCGATAACAGGTGTAGTATAAGGATCCCATTCAGCAATTTTTTTTCCTTTTTCAATCAAATCACCGTCTTTAAAAAATAATTTTGATCCATAATTTACTTTATAAATAGCCAATTGTATTCCATTTTCATCTTCTATCGATAGCTGAGTATTTCTACTCATCACAATCGTATTTTTTTTAGAGTCTTCGATTAAATTTTTATTAATGATATTTAATTTACCTTTAGTTTGACAAATAATTTGTGACTCCTCTTTAATTTGAGCTGTTCCTCCAACGTGAAAAGTTCTCATCGTCAATTGAGTACCTGGTTCTCCTATTGATTGTGCAGCTATCATACCTATTGCCTCTCCTATACTAACTAATTTACCTCTTGAAAGATCTCTACCATAACACGTTTGACAAACACCCCTTTTTGACTCACATGTTATCACTGAGTAAACATCTATATTTTTAACTCCTGCGGCATCTATCAGCTCACAATCTGCTTCATCAATAAGTTTCTTCTTTTTAATTATTACCTCTCCTGTAATAGGATTTTTTATGTCTTGAGCTGGGAATCTTCCTAGAACTCTTTCGGACAAACTTACTAAGATATTTCCACCTTCTATAATTTCACTTAGAGTTATATAAGACTTAGAGTTACAATCTTTTATTGTAACTTGTAAATCTTGAGCTACGTCACATAAACGTCTAGTTAAATATCCAGAATTAGCTGTTTTTAGAGCCGTATCTGCTAATCCTTTTCTAGCGCCGTGAGTAGAATTAAAGTACTCAAGTACAGTTAATCCCTCTTTAAAATTTGCTATTATGGGAGTTTCAATAATTTCTCCTGAAGGTTTTGCTATTAATCCTCTCATACCCGCAAGCTGTTTCATCTGCGCCTGAGAGCCTCTTGCTCCAGAATCTGCCATCATATAAACTGAATTTGTTTCTATACGGTCATTATCATATGTTTTTTCTGCTGATGAAATTTGCTTCATCATTTCATTAGCTACTGTATCTGTACATTTCGACCAAATATCTACTACTTTATTATATTTTTCACCTCTTGTAATTAAACCGTCTGAATACTGCTTTTCGTATTCTTCAATTTGTTTTTTTGTTTGGTTAATTAAATTTTGTTTTGTTTCGGGAATTATTAGATCGTCTTTACCGAAAGATATTCCAGCTTTGAAAGCATGTTTAAATCCAAGAGATTTAATACGATCACAAAAAATAACAGTTTCTTTTTGACCACAAAATCTGAAAATAGTATCTATAATCTCTGATACATTTTTTTTTGTTAATAATCTGTCTACAAGAGTAAATTTAATCTTAAAGTTTTTTGGCAGTACATTAGCTAAAAGAAATCTTCCAGCAGTACTCTCATATTTTTGATTTATTAAATTTCCGTTTTCGTCAACAGTTTTAAAGACAGATATTATCTTAGAATGTAGACTAATAGATTTATTTTCTAGAGCTTGTTCAATTTCATCGATATCAGAAAAAATACCTTTAGGTTTAGTATCATTTTTTTCAATAGATTGTGATAAATAATATATACCTAAAACTATATCCTGACTTGGAACTATAATTGGTTTACCGTTTGATGGACTTAAAATATTATTAGTCGACATCATTAAAACCCTTGCCTCTAATTGAGCTTCTAAACTTAATGGAATATGAACTGCCATTTGATCTCCATCAAAGTCTGCATTGAATGCTGCGCATACAAGTGGATGTAATTCTATAGCATTTCCCTCTATTAACTTTGCTTCAAAGGCTTGAACTCCTAGTCTATGTAAAGTTGGAGCCCTATTTAATAAAACTGGATGCTCTCTAGTAATAAACTCTAGAGCGTCCCAAACTTCACTAACTTCTTTTTCTACTAGCCTCTTTGCTTGCTTGATCGTCGTTGCCAAACCTAATTTATCTAATCTAGCATATAAAAATGGTTTAAAAAGTTCTAAGGCCATTTTCTTTGGTAAACCACATTGGTGGAGTTTTAATTGAGGTCCTACTACAATTACTGACCTACCTGAGTAGTCTACTCTTTTACCAAGTAAATTTTGTCTGAATCTACCTTGTTTACCTTTCAACATTTCAGCTAAAGACTTTAAAGGTCTTTTTCCCGTTCCCGTAATTACTCTTCCTCTTCTTCCATTATCAAACAGGGCATCTACAGACTCTTGCAACATTCTTTTTTCATTTCTAATAATTATATCTGGTGCTTTTAAATCCAAAAGTCTTTTAAGTCTGTTATTACGATTTATAACTCTTCTATAGAGATCGTTTAGATCTGAAGTAGCAAATCTTCCCCCATCGAGAGGAACTAAAGGTCTTAATTCAGGTGGAATAACTGGTACTGTAGTTAATATCATCCACTCAGGTTTATTACCTGAATCTATAAATGACTCGATTAATTTTAATCTTTTTATGGTTCTTTCCTCTGCTACCTTAGATTTGATTTCTTTTAAGGCTTCACGTAATTTTTTTTGCTCTTTTTTCAAGTCTAAACTTAATAATATGTCTCTTACTGCTTCAGCCCCAATGCCTGCTTGGAAAGAATCTTCACCAAATTCTTCTTGTGCTTTCATTAAAGCATCCTCTGAAATTAGCTCACCTTTTTTTAAAGTCGTTAAACCGGGCTCAACAATAATAAAACTTTCAAAGTACAAAACTTTTTCTACATCTTTTAGTTTCATATCGATTGCTAAAGCTATACGACTTGGAAGAGATTTTAAGAACCAAATATGAGCAACAGGACAAGCTAGATCAATATGACCCATTCTTTCTCGTCTTACATTTGATTTTGTAATTTCTACTCCGCATTTTTCACAAATAATTCCTCTAAATTTCATTCTTTTGTATTTTCCGCATAAACACTCATAATCTTTAACTGGACCAAAAATTCTAGCACAAAATAAACCATCTTTTTCAGGTCTAAAAGTTCTATAATTAATAGTTTCAGGCTTCTTTATCTCTCCAAAAGACCAAGATTTTATCTTTTCCGGACTAGCTAAAGTTATTTTAATGTTACTAAAATTAGTTTCAGGTAAATTATTTTGAAAATTTTTTGTTATATTTTTTTCCATATTAATTAAGTTCTATATTAAGTCCTAGGGCTCTAATTTCTTTGATCAATACGTTGAATGACTCGGGTACTCCAGACTCAAAATTGTTATTGCCCTTTACTATTGTTTCATAAACTTTTGTTCTACCAGCAACATCATCAGATTTGACAGTTAAAATTTCTTGTAAAGTATATGAAGCTCCATATGCCTCTAAGGCCCAGACTTCCATTTCACCAAATCTTTGACCTCCAAGCTGTGCTTTCCCGCCAAGAGGTTGTTGAGTAACTAAACTATAAGGACCTGTTGAACGCGCATGAATTTTATCTTCAACTAGATGATTTAATTTTAACATGTATATAATTCCAACAGTCACAGGCCTATCAAATTTTTCTCCTGTTATACCGTCCCATAGTGTTGTTTGACCAGAATTAGGAAGTTTCGCTAAATTTAACATATCTGTTATATTTGTTGTAGAGGCGCCATCAAAAACTGGCGTTGCTATAGGAACACCGTTTGAAATATTTTCTACTAGTTCAAATAATTCTTTTTTATTTAGCTTACTAACTACTTCATCATAATATTTATTTCCATAAATAGATTTTAATTTTTTCTTAATTTCTTCAAGTGTATTTTCAAAATTTTTAATCAAAGTTTTAATTTGGTCACCTAATTCTGAACATGACCATCCCAAATGGGTTTCTAATATTTGGCCAACATTCATACGACTTGGTACGCCTAACGGATTAAGTACGATATCAACTGGTTTTCCATTTTCCATGTATGGCATATCTTCAACAGGAACGATTTTACTCACTACACCCTTATTGCCGTGTCTACCTGCCATTTTATCGCCAGGCATTAATCTTCTCTTCACAGCAACAAAAACTTTTACTACTTTCATAACCGTTGGGAGCAAATCATCTCCTTGTTTAATTTTTATTACTTTATCTTCAAATCTTAATTTTATATCCTCGTTAGCGTCATCAAATTGTTTTTTTAATTTTTGTAAATTTAAATTTAACGAATTTTCTGAAAATGATAATTTCCATAATTCTTTTAACGATAATTCACTTAAAAACTCTTCTTTTAAAGGTTCTTTTTCCTTAATATTTTTGTACGATTTATTAATAGATTTATTTTTTAAGAGTTCAATAGCTCTTAATTTAATATTTCTTACAAGTATTTCTTCTTCAACCTTCTTGTCTTCTTGTACTAATTCTATTTCAGATCTCTCAATTGCTATAGATCGTTCATCTTTTTCAATTCCATGTCGATTAAAAACTCTAACATCAATTACTACTCCGGCACTACCAGAAGGTAATTTTAATGAAGAGTCTCTCACATCTGTGGCCTTTTCACCAAATATTGATCTTAAAAGTTTTTCTTCAGGACTAGAAGAAGACTCACTTTTTGGTGTTACTTTACCTACTAGGATATCACTAGGTTTTACCTCAGCACCAACATAAACTATTCCAGACTCATCTAAGTTTCTTAAACTTTCTTCACTTACATTAGGGATGTCTCTAGTTATTTCTTCAGCTCCTAGTTTTGTATCTCTTGCCATTGCCTCATATTCTTCTATATGAATAGAGGTAAAAACATCATCTGTTACACATCTCTCAGAAATTAAGATTGAATCTTCAAAATTATAACCCTGCCAAGGCATAAACGCTACGGTCACATTTTTTCCTAAAGCTAATTCTCCTAATTTAGTAGCTGGTCCGTCGGCAATTATATCTCCCGCTTTTATGATGTCGCCTACTTTAACTAATGGTTTTTGATTTATACAAGTGTTTTGATTTGATCTTTTAAATTTTGATAAATTGTATATGTCAACACCTGATTGAGACAAATCTTTATCATCAGATGCTTTAACTACAATTCTTTTTCCATCTATTTTATCAACTACACCGTTTCTTTTTGCTACTATTGTAACACCAGAGTCGAGAGCAACGTCTGCTTCCATGCCTGTGCCAACTAAAGGAGATTCAGGTTTTAATAGGGGAACGGCTTGTCTCATCATATTTGATCCCATTAAAGCTCTATTAGCGTCATCATTTTCTAAAAATGGAATTAATGCTGCAGCTACAGAAACTAATTGTTTTGGTGAAACATCAATAAAATCTATGTTCTCTCTACTAGATAAAAGAAAATTTAGATTTTTTCTGCAAGAAACAAGCTCTTCTTCAAAATTTCCATCTTTGGTTATTGGGGAGTTCGCTTGAGCAATTGTGAATTTTTCTTCTTCTATTGCAGATAAATGATGAACTTCTTCAGTAACTTTACCTTTAACTACTTTTTTGTAAGGACTTTCTATATATCCGTATTTATTAACTCTACAATAAGTTGCTAAACTATTTATAAGACCTATGTTTGGACCTTCTGGCGTTTCTATCGGACAAATTCTTCCATAATGTGTTGGGTGTACATCTCTAACCTCAAAACCTGCTCGTTCTCTCGTAAGACCTCCAGGTCCTAGAGCAGAAACTCTTCTTTTGTGAGTTATTTCAGATAAAGGATTTGTCTGGTCCATAAACTGAGATAATTGAGACGTAGCGAAAAAGTCTTTTAATGATGTGGTAATAGGTTTAGCATTAATTAAATCTTGTGGCATGGCTGACTCAATTTCTAAAAAAGTAGACATTTTCTCTTTAACTGTTCTTTCCATACGCAATAAACCAATTCTAAATTGATTTTCTACTAATTCACCTACAGATCTTACTCTTCGATTACCAAGATGATCTATGTCATCTACATCACCTTTTCCATCTCTAAGATCTAGCATAAATTGAATAATCGAAAGTATGTCTTCTTTATGAAGAACAGTATCTTTAATATCCCTTGATATGTTTAATTTAGAATTCAATTTTACTCTACCGACCTCAGATAAATCGTATCTTTCCTTATTAAAATAAAGATTTTTGAAAATTTCTTCTGCAATCTCAATGGTCGGAGCTTCTCCAGGTCTAAGGACTCTATATATGTCGCTTAAAGCTTCATTTTTATTTTCATTTTTATCAACTTTAATAGTCTCTAAAAGGTATGGACCTTTATTTATAGGATCAACATTTACTAATTTAATAGAATTTACTCCATTAAAAATAATTTTTTCTAATATTTCTTCAGTTATATCATAGCCAGATTTTATAATAAAATCTCCATTTTTTTCTTTGAGGTCATGAGAAATATATTTACCGATTATTTCATTTTTACTTACCTGAATACTGTTAAGACCTTTATCTTTTAATTTATTTGCAATTATTAAGTTTAATTTCTCACCTTTGTTTAAAAAAATTTTGTTAGTTTTAGAGTCAACTAAATCATAAGTAATTTTAATTGGTCTTTTGTAATTTTCAGGAATAAATTTTGTATTCCACATTTTTGTCTCAGAATTATAAGAAAAATCGTTTAATAAATAAAATTTATTTATTACCTCTTCTTTGGTTAGACCTAGCGAATAAAGTAATGATGTAATTGGAAGCTTCTTTTTTCTATCTATTCTAAAATATAAAATATCTTTAGGGTCAAATTCAAAATCCAACCAAGAACCTCTACCGGGAATTATTCTACAATTAAATAAAAGTTTTCCACTACTGTGTGTTTTTCCTTTGTCGTGATCAAAAAATACACCTGGACTTCGATGCATTTGATTTACCACCACTCTCTCTACTCCGTTTACAACAAAAGTTCCACTAGGTGTCATAAGGGGAAGTTCGCCTATAAATACCTCTTGTTCCTTAGCAGATTGTATTTGTTTTGTATTATTTTCTATATCGATATCATAAACAACTAACCTGAGATTAGCTTTAAGAGATGCTGAGTAAGTTAAGCTTCTTTGTTTACACTCTATGACATCGAATTTAGGCTTTTCAAGTTTATAAGAAATATATTCTAATGTAGACTTTTCTGTTCCATCCTCTATAGGAAAAATACTTTTAAAAGTTCTATGTATACCTTTGTTAAGTTCTTTTGTTATGTCATTAAATGTCTTTGAACTCAAAAATTCATTATAAGAGTTTTTTTGTACTTCAATAAGATTTGGTATCGATAAACCTTCAATTAGCTTACCAAAATTTCTTCGTATACTTTTCTTTTGAGTAAAAGATAAATCCATTAAATACTATAAAACTTTACCGAAGTAATTAACCTTCAGTAAAGTACAACTAATTTTTATTTACTTTAATTCTACTTTAGCGCCTGCAGCTTCAAGTTTTTTCTTCATCTCGTCTGCATCTTTTTTTGCTACACCAGCTTTAATCTCTTTAGGTGCTGCTTCAACTAAATCTTTTGCTTCTTTAAGACCAAGTCCTGTTATAGACCTAACTTCTTTAATAACATTAATTTTTTTATCCCCTGCTGCAGCTAGAAAAACTGTAAATTCAGATTTTTCTTCGCCTGCTGGTGCTGCCGCACCTGGAGCTGCTGCTGCAACTGGTGCTGCCGCTGTCACTCCCCATTTTTCTTCAAGTTGTTTTGAAAGTTCTGCTGCTTCGACAACAGTTAGTGTCGATAAATCTTCTATAATTTTATTTAAATCTGCCATTTTGAATCCTATGAATTAATTTTTTAAACTCTTTGCGCGCGCTAAATTAGCAATT
>MDTB01161946.1_pt1 | contig 15793 bp, 15 predicted proteins | sample 811161 | NCBI WGS metagenome assembly MDTB01 (sample SAMN05326650, study PRJNA326480) | marine metagenome | isolation source: seawater | place: Mediterranean Sea | collected 2009 | reverse complement strand
TCCGATCTTTTTTTATAAATAAAAATATTAATAAAAAATTTTCTCCTTATTTGGGTTATAGTTATGATTTAAATTATAAAAATATAGTTAAAATATTAGAAAAATACTCATCAAATAATTGTAAGTTTGATTTAGATAAATTAAGCACAACTAAATCTCCAAAAATTATAGCGAATTTAATAATTAATAAAAAAATTGTTGCAATTTTTAGAGGAAAAGCTGAATTTGGACCAAGAGCACTATGTAACAGATCAATACTAAGCAATGCATTTGATAAAAAAACAAAAAATAAAATAAATAAATTAAAATTTAGAGAGTATTTTAGACCAGTTGCTCCAAGTGTTTTAAAGAACTGTTCAAAAAAAATTTTTGAAAAAATTTTAATTGACTCACCTTTTATGACACAATGTCAAAAAATAAAAAAAAAATTTTCAAAAAAATTAGGAGGATTACATCATTATGATTTAACTGCTAGACCACAAATAATTGATAAATATAATACTTTTATGTATTATATTTTAAATTATATTAAACAGGAAAATGGAATTGGAATAGTTGGTAACACCTCATTTAATATAAAAGGACCAATAGTAGAAACACCAGAAGACGCGATTAAGACATTCGCAAATAGTAAAATTGATTACTTAATTATAAACAACTTTTTAATCTCAAAAAATGTCAAAAACAAATAAAAAAGAACTAAAAAATTATAATTCTAATCATTATTGTTTAATAAAAAATTTTATAAAAGAAAAAGACTTATCTCAAATTGATAAAACATTTAGAATATATCTTAAAAAATTTTTAAATTTTGAAATTAAATCTAAAAAATTTATTTTTCATAACAAAAGTCTTCATAATTTTTTAATTAAAAAAAAACAGAAAAATAAATTCTTTTTTCACAGATTATATAACTCAATACAAGCTTCTTCTGGTTTTCATAGCTTCCTTAATTCAAGAAAAATGCTTAATTTAGTTAGTAAATTTTTAGATTGTAAAAACGAAGAAATCATAACATCTAGTTATCAGCTAAGGGCAGATTTTCCTAACGATAAACTTCATAGGCTTGATTGGCATTTCGATGCATTTTACGATACATATAAACCAAAAGTAAGTTTTGAATCAAAATCTGGATTGGTTTTTTATTTGCCTTTGCAGAATTTCAATAAAAAAAATGGTACTGTTCAAATATTAAAAGAATCTTATAAACTCAAAATAAAAAACAAACCAATTAAACAAAAAAATAAAATTACTACAAAATTTAAAATAAAAAACTCAGAGATTAATAATTATAATAATAAAAATATTTCAGGAGAATTCGGAGATATATTTATGCAGAGTTATAGATTACTGCATAGAAGCGGCCTTAATAAATCAAAAAAAATTAGATTTACATTAATAGCAAGATATATGAATATTAAAGACACAAATTTTAAAGGTTGTAGAATAGGTCTCCAAGAACTAGTGGATTAGTATGTTAAAAAATTTAAATATAAAAAATACTATTTTAAAATTATTTTTTAAACTAAAAGCAAATCTAACAAAGATTTCTCAGAATTTGAGATTTAACTTATATTTAAAATATACAGATTATGCAAAAATTCAAATTAATCCTTTTAAGCAAACCTATAACCCTATAACTCCAACTGGAAATTTAAGTTTACTTGTAAACTATGTGATCTGGCAAAATGATATTAAAATTAAAAAAAAAATATTTTTAAATAATAGCGAAAAAAAAAATGTTAACGATTTGTTTTCAAATGGATATCAAATAATACAAAATGATGATTTTAAAAAATTTAATAATCAACAAAATTTCAGCAAAATTTTAAATTTATTTGAAAATAAGCAAGATAATAAAATAGATACTCAAGAAATACTAAAACAGAATATTTTTTTTATCGATAGTCCAACTATTTTTTTTGAAGACTTAGTTAAGTTATACGAAATTGAAGAAATTAATAAAATTGTTAAAAATTATTTAGGTGATGACGCTTGCCTACATAATGCAGAATTGATGAAATTATCAAAAAATACAAGTAGTACACAAGGCTCAGCTTTATACCATCATGATACTATAGGTCATCGATTAAAAATATATTTTAACTTTAATTCTGTAGAAAAACTTATTGATAGACCAACACATTATGCGAAAAGTTCTCATATTAACTTTTGGCCAGAGCATAATGCTAAAACAAGCAGATTTGATGAAAAGTACGTAAATGACGAATTTATAGTTGATAAACTTTATTCAAAATCCGACGAAATTGTAATTTTTGATACAAATGGTTTACACAAAGGTTATTATGAAAATAACAATAATGAAAGATATTCATTGGTTCTAGAATATGGAACAATAAAAAAATTCAATGATTTTAAAAGATTAGGTAATTTTCCTTACGGAATTAAGAAACAAAAAATTTCAAAAAAAATCAATCTTTCTAAAACTTTGATAAATGAAGATTATCTAGTAGATGAGGGAGATTATTATAATTACGGGGAACATTGGTGGAAAGAAAGTCAGCCACTATTTTATTATGGTTAAAAAAATAACTGGTAAACAACTTAGAATGGCAAGAATATCTTTGAAATGGAGGGTTGATGATCTTGCAAAAGTATCTGGAATATCTTGGGCTAGAATTCAAACTTTAGAAAGATCTGATAAAGTTTTAGACGATAATGAAAAAAATCAAAAATTAATTGAGGTTTTTAATAATCATAAAATTGAATTTGTAGATGAAACTGATAAGTATGATCCATCAATATTAATTAAAAAATAAAAATGCAAAATAAAATAAACTATAACGCTTTATTAATTAAAAACCCAACAGTTGTAAATTTAGAAATTACAGAAATTTGCAACGTAAAATGTAAACATTGTTATAATCCTTGGCGTGATGAAAGTATGGGTATAAATTTTTTTTCAAAAATTAAATTAACTAAAGTTATTAAAAATCTTAAAGATCATAAAATATTTCATGTAATATTAAGTGGTGGTGAACCATTTTCAAACTTTGAAGTTTTAATAGAAGCTTTAAAACAGCTGAATGAAGCAAAAATAAGTTTTAGTTGTAATACAAATTTAATATTAGCAGATGATAAAAAAATTAAACAACTTGCAGCCCTTGGTCTTGATCATTGTCTAACCAGTATACCATCAATTGATGAAAAAGAGAATGATGATATTATGCAATCTAAAAATTCATTAAAGAAAATTATTAATGGGATTAAGTGCTGCATAAGAAATGGAGTAAGAGTAAGTGCAAATATGGTTGTAACAAAAGATAATAAACATAGAGTTTTTGAAACTGGTAAATTAATGGCAGAATTAGGTTGCAGTAAATTTTTTGTAACTAGAGCTGTTCCTCCTGTCTATTCTGAAATTTCAAAAAATAATGAAAATAAAGAAAATACATTAGTATTATCTAAAGAAGAGGTTAAAGAAAGCCTAGATGACGCTATAAAAGTAAAAGAAGAGTATGGAATATCAATTGGAAGTTTAATTAGTTATCCTCTTTGTTTTTTAGGTGATTTACAAAAGTATAGAGATTTTGTTGGTAGAGGTTGTCCCTCGCAAAGAGGTCACGTAATAAATGTTAATGCAAATGGTGATATTCATACTTGTGTTCATGAGGAAGAAACATATGGAAATATCTTTAAAACATCACTGAGTGAAATTTATAATAATAAGATGAAAAAATGGAGAGATGGTTCCTTACACTACAATGAATGTAAAGGTTGCGATTATCTAAATATTTGTAATTCAGGTTGTCAAATGACAGCAAATGCAGTTAATGGAAAACTAGCTTCAAAAGATCCTTTGTTTGTTGGTAAACATGGAATCACGAAAGATCTTGATTTAGTCTTAGACAAGAAAATTTATGAATACATTAATAATAACAAAACTTTTTATGTACCAAAAAGAGTAAGATTTAGGGATGATGACAAAATTTATATTGCAAACCCGAGATGGGGAAATATGGTAGGATTGCCTCATGATTTAGGTCTTCAGTTAGAGAATTTTCAGAAAAATAATTCATTTTTTACTGCAGATGATATTAATATATCTGAAAATAAAGATGATTGGTTAGCTAATTTATATTCTAAAGATATAATTGAATCTAAAGATAAATTAAAAATAAAAAAAACTATTACAGGATTAAGTGCTGACTTACTATATCTTCCAAAATTAAATAAAAATATAAATGCGGAAGAAACTACAACTTGAAGCAAAATCTTTTGACAAAATAGTTAATAAGAGGGTTAAAAAAGATTTTGCACCTTTTGTTCATCTTAAATTTTATAATAAATTTCTTTATAACAATCCTTGGCGCTACCCTGAATCACAAAAAATCTCCATAAAATCAAAAACAGATTTTGTGCTTAAAAATTGTAAAAAAAATTCTAAATGTCTTGAAATCGGTTGTGGTCTAGGAACAATGTCTCTTGAACTGGCTAGAAATAATCACGAGATTATTGGAATAGATATATCAAGAGACTCAATAAGACATGCAAAAAATTTTATAAAGAAGTATTTAATAAAAAAAAAACAAAAAAAAATTGAATATATAAATATAAGTTTTGGAAAATTTAAAACTATAAAAAAATTTGACAGAATAGTTTTTTTTAAGTCACTACATCACCTAGTTAATACAGGTAAAGTTTTAAAAAAATGCCATAACCTTTTAAAAAAAAATGGCAAAATTATTATAGTAGAGCCAATGAGAAAAAATTTTAGAATAGAAAATGCAATTATTATTTATCTTTTAAGAGAATATTTACCTTCATGGAGGAAAAAAAATAAAAAAAGATCTAATAACTTTTTAAATCAAATAAAAAATATATATAACGAATATCAATATATTAATTCAAGTAATGGTTCAAAGTCACAATCACCTTTTGATAATTCTTTAGATAACCCAAAAAAATTAATTAGTAATGTAAAAAAATTTTTTAAAGTTGAAGAAATTTGTTACAGTGACTCAATACAAGATAAAATATTAGGTGGCTTGAGAGGAAAAAATTACATAAATAATATAAAATTTGTCAATGAGTTGGATAAATATTTGGTAAACAATAATATATTAAAAGGAACATCAATTCATTTAGTTGCAAAGAAAAAATGAGATTAATTGCAAGGCTAGATATAAAAAATAATTATGTAATAAAAGGTATTAACTATGAAGGTTTAAGAAAAATTGGTAATCCTAATTCAATTTCAATGCAATACTATGAAGACGGGGCAGACGAAATAATTTTAATTGATAGTGTTGCAAGTTTATATGACAGATCGAATGTATTTAAAATTGCAAAAGAAGCTTCAAAAAATATATTTATACCTATTACTATTGGAGGAGGTTTAAGGAATTTAAAGGATATCAAAAAAGCATTAAATAGTGGTGCTGATAAAGTTGCAATAAATTCTAGCGTAGTTAAGAGACCAAAATTTTTGATGGAGGCAGTCAAAGAGTATGGCGCATCTACAATCATAAGCTCAATTGAAGTTAAGAAAATAAATAATAAATTTTTAGTTTATTATAATAATGGCAAAGAAAATTCTAATATTGATTTATTTTATTGGATTGAATTAGTTCAAAAATATGGATGTGGAGAGATTTTGCTTTCATCTATTGATAGTGAGGGAACTGAAAAAGGATGTGATTACGACTTATTACAAAAAGTTAAAAAATATATTAGTGTTCCAGTAATATACTCAGGTGGATGTAAAGATATTCAGGATATAAAAAAATTTAAAAAATTACATGTTAACGATGCATTAGCAATAGGGTCTATTATTCATTATAAAAAAACAAATTTTAAAATTATTAAAAAAAATATTTAATGAAAAAAAAAATCTGTATCCTTAATTATGGACTAGGAAATATATTGAGTTTAAAAAATGCTTTAAATTATCTTGGCTATCAAGTTATTTTTTTTAATAAAAAAAATTTAAATTTTGATTTACTTTTAATACCAGGGGTTGGTTCTTTTCATAAAGCTTCTCAAATATTCAAAAAAAAAAATCTTTTTAATATCATTACTAAGTTAAGTAAAAATAAGAAAGTAATTGGTATATGCCTTGGTATGCAGTTATTAACAACAAAAGGCCATGAAATTAAAACTTCAAAAGGAATTAATTTAATAAAAGGAGAGGTCAAACAAATTAAGAGAATTAATGGAATAAAACTTCCAATTGTGGGGTATAAAAAAATTAAGTTTGATAAAAAAATAAAGTTTTTAAAAAAATTTAATAATAAGAAGTTTTATTTTAATCATTCCTTTCATGTTGAGACAAAAAATAAATTAAATAACTTTTGCTATACAAAAGAAAAAAATACAAAACTAATTGCTGGTATTATAAAAAAAAACATAATAGGTATACAATTCCATCCAGAAAAGAGTGGTAAAATCGGTTTAAATTTTCTAAAAGAAATTATTGAAAATATATAAATCTAAATGCAAAGCAAATTTTATAAACTTCCTAAAAATGTTGAATTTTGTAAATCTTGTGTAATTTCTAATCAGAGACCATCTTCTGTTGTAGAATTTAAACACACTATTAAACAAAAGAAACCAACTATCAAATTTCAAAATGGAATTTGCTCAGCATGTAATTACAAAAAAACCAAAGAAAAAATTGAATGGGACAAAAGAGAAAAAATGCTTGAAGCACTTCTTGACAAACATAGAAAAAATGATGGTAGCTATGATGTTATTGTGCCAGGAAGTGGTGGTAAAGATAGTGGTTATGTTTCTCATTTATTAAAAAATAAATATGGAATGAATCCACTAACTGTAACTTGGTCGCCACATCTATATACTGAAATAGGTAAAAAAAATTTCTATAACTGGATAAATTATGGTGGACTAGACAATATTCTTTTTACACCAAACGGATCACTTCAACGATATCTTACTAAAGAAGCTTTTAAAAATCTTTTACATCCCTTTCAACCATTTATAATTGGTCAGAGAATGATTGGTCCTAAATTTGCAATTAAATATAATATTAAATTGATAATGTATGGTGAAACGGCTGGAGAATATGGGGGTAATCAAAAAGAAAACAAAGTGCCAATAATGAATGAAAAATTCTATGCAAGCCAAAAACAAGATAAACTATATTTTGGAGGCAAAACTATAAATGAGATTCTTAAACAAACTAAGTATAAACTTTCAGATTTTAATCCATATCTTCCACTTGAAAAAAATGAAATTATAAATAAGAAATTTGAAGTTCATCACATGAATTTTTATAAATTTTGGGACCCACAAGAAAATTTTTACTATGCATCAAAAAAACTAAATTTTATACCAAATCAAGAGAGAACAACTGGTACTTATTCTAAATATTCAAGTATAGATGATAAAATTGATGATTTTCATTACTATACAACTTATATAAAATTTGGTTTAGGCAGAGCAACTTATGATGCATGCCAAGAAATAAGAGCAGGAAAAATAACAAGAGATGAAGGCATCAGATTAGTTAAATTATATGATAGTGAATTTCCAAAAAGATATTATAATGATTTTCTCGACTATATTGGAATAAATAACGAAACTTTTCATAATATAATAAATAAATTTAGATCTAACCACCTCTGGAAAAAAATTAAGAATAATAAATATAAATTAAGAAAAACTGTTTATTAAAATGTCTGAAAACGTATTATATAACTTATTTAATAAATATGGATCTGATAACAACTATCTTGGATATACTAAATACCTAGAGCCTTACTGTAAAAGATTAAAACATTTAAAATTTGATTTATTAGAAATTGGTATTGGAGGTCATAATATTAATTTACCAACTGTAGGTTTGCATGCTTGGGAAGAATATTTTCAGAAAGCAAATATATACGGCATAGACTTAAATAATAAAAAAAATTATGATAATAAAAGAATAAAAACAATAAAAGGATCTCAATACGACATTAAGACAATAAACAAAGTAAAAAAATTATCAAAAAATTTAAAAATAGTATTCGATGATGGGTCTCATATTCCCAAACATCAAATGTTTACTTTCCTAAATTTATTTCCACATATGACAGAAGGAGGTTTTTATGCGATTGCTGATATTGAATATTCATATTCAAATACTTATGCAAACATAAATATTAATAACAACAGAAATATTTTAAATTTTTTTAAATCTTTAATTCATTATGTAAATTCTGACTTAATTTTTGACAATTTTTTAAAAAAAAAAAATATTTTCGATACTATAAAAAGTATTCAATTCCACCATGGAATTATAATTGTTGAAAAAGGAAAAAATAAACCTAAACAAACGAAGTATCTCAAACTATTACGGTTAAATAAAAAACAACATAATTTAAGTCAAAAAAGAAATAATTTGGGAAATATAAAATATAAAAAAAATAAAGATATTTTTATTAAAAATATTACATTTAACGATACTCATGATAGTTTAAAAAATCACAATATTTTTATACCAGAAGAAACTAGCTTTATTGAAAGTCCATTAAATAAAAATTTAAAAATAAGATTTAAATTTGAAAAAAAACTAAAAATAAAATTTTACAAAATATATCCATCTATATTTACTCCATTAAGAGCTCCATCAAAATGGTCTTACCAAATATTTTCAAATAAAAAACTGATAGAGAAAGGGATAATTAAAATCAATAAAATTTCAAATAAAGAAAAGTATTATAAATTTAAAACATCAAAATATATTGATGAAATAATTTTTGTTTTTACAGATAATTTATTATCTTTAATAGAGGAAAAAGAAAATGTATTTGAGAAGATAAAAAAAAAAATTAAAAGTAACTTAAAAAAAAAATTAAAGATAAATAAGACTGCTGTTAATAAAATTATTAGAATAAATAAAATTCATTTTTTTGATGATAAAAAAATAAATGTTTTAGAAAAAAAAATATTAATTAATTTTATCAAAAAATTAAAAATTCAAGTTGATTATTTATAAATAATATAACCACAAAAGTTAAACCATCTAAAAAATATCTCAAATTTTTTAAAACCACTTTTTTTAAATAGTTGAAAGTTTTGATCATTCGTATTTAAATTCATTGATGATCTTAGTAATTTTGATTTATTCCATATTTCGTTTTTAGAAAAAGAGTCAGATTTAAAATCCATATAAAGTTGATTAAACATATTTTCCGAAACTGAATTATCTGCATATATTTTATCCAAAATAATTAACGCACCTCCACTATTTAAAGATTTATTAATTTTTCTTAATAAAATTAATTTTTTTGAATTATTTAAAAAAGGAAGTAAAAGAATACATAAACTTAAATCATGTCTATTAAATTTATTCATTTTATCTACATTATTTATTAAAAATTTATATTTATTTTGTTTGAAAAAACTTAATTTTTTTTTTGAAATTTGAATCATTTTTTTATTTTCATCAATACATATAAATTTTAATTTTCTTATTTTGTAATTTTTTTTACTTATTTCATAAGTTGTGTTTGAAGTTGAGCAACCAATATCGTATATCAAACTATCTTCTTTTATGAACCACTCAGATAAGTTCGCTATATAATTTTGTATACTCTTATAATGAGGTATTGAAGAAACAACATGATTGTCAAAATTTGATGCAACTTTATTATTAAATCTCCAAGATTCTCCATTTATAAAAGAAATATTGTTCCCAACTTTATATTTTTTTTTCATAATATAATTTTATTAAGCTTATAAAAATTAAAAATAATATAAAGGATAAAATATAATTTGAAATTTTAAATAATTTAATAAATAATTTTGGTTCAAATCTAAAATTTAAACTTCCACTTCCATTAGGAACTATTACTGACATGAAAATACTATTTGCTTTATAAATAGGTATACTTTCATCATTCCAATATGCTTTCCAGTTCTTTGAATATCTATCATTAAACAATACTACCCTTCCATGATTTTCATTTAAATTTATTAAAATGTTATCATTATTTATTAATTCATAATTAATTTTGTTATATTTTTTGTTTATATATTCTTTAGTCCCACTTTCTTCTGAATTACTTGGACTCATTTTTGTAATAATTAAATTTTTAGTAAAATCGAAATTTGGATCTTTTAATTTTTTAAATAAAGTTTCTTTATTATTTAAAATTTTATAATTATAGAATGATGATATTCTCGGAATTGCGTTAGGTCTTATTATAATATTTTTTTTATCATCTACACCAACTCTAACGCCCAAAATATCAAGTAATCTCTCATTTTTTACATCACCAACTATTCCAGCTCTAGATAATTTATTTTTTTCATTTTTATCTAAAAAATAATTTAAAAAATCATAATAGTCTTTTGGAAAAATTGAATCGACACCTGCGTAAGACATCTTTTTTGATAAAATTCCAAAGCTTGCTTGTAAGTCATGACCATCCGTATACTTGTCAATAAAAGATATATTATTAAATCTATAATTTTTAATAATATCATGATAAATATAATTATCTAAATTAGTGTTATTTTCGCCAGATTTTATTGGATAAATCTCACCTATATTATTTACAAATGGTGTTCTCCAGATATTAACAAATGTATTATTTTTAAATGAAATTGTTAAATCGATGAAATGAATTATTAAAAAAAATAGTAAAAAAGAATTAAATGAAATAGTTTTATTGCTAAATTTTTTAAAAATTAATGAGTAAAAGGTAATAATACAAAAACTTCCTAACCAACCTAATAAAGATATATGTAATGATAGTATTATATTACTTGATGTAAATTTTTCACCTATATCAAATGAAACAATCAAAGAAAAAACTAAAAATAATATTAATTTTTTAAATTTAATTTTTTGATCAATATAAAGATTAAGAGTATACAAAGATACTATCAAAACTGAAAAATTTTTTATAAATGTAAGATAACTTTCTGCTCCAATAAATAATACACCAAATTTATGAGCTAGTATTCCAATGAATACTGTTAATATTAATAATAAAAAAATAGATAAAATTAAAATTTTAAAAAAAGAATCCACTTTATTAAAATTTAATTTTATCTTGGTGAAAATAAAATAAAGAATTCCAGATATAAATAAAATTTTTAAAAATAAAAAATATATATTTACATTTATAACTTTAATTATTTCGCTAATTTTTAGAAATTTTTGAAATTCTTTTGTATATAAAAAATTAATTACGTCTAAATAAATTCCTAGAGAAAAAATAAAAACTATAAATATTGGTAAAATTATAAATCCCAAATTTATTTTTTTTTTAAAAATATTTTTTTGAGAAAAATCTTTTAAAGATAAAATTAATAAAAATATAAAAGAATAAAAACTTAAAATTTTAAAAATAGAAGAATGATTAAATGGTTTAAAAATAATATTAATAAAATCATAGGTTGCTTCAAAAAAATAAGTTGACTGAAAAAGCATTAAAATAAATGTGATTAACATTATTATTTTAGCTTTTGTTACTTTAAAAAATATAGAGGATAAAATTAATATTAATGGTCCAATCCCAAAATAAAGACTTGTATGGAAAGCATTATGGATACCTTTTGGATAGTTCATAGTTTCAAAAAAATAAAGAGAATCTCCTAATACATTCCCAAACATTGATGGATTAAAAAGGGTTAAAATAAGATAAGGAGCGGATGTAAATCCTCTACTCCATGCCATTGGATCAGAACCTGTTCCATCTTCTAACATTAGATAAATAGGTAATATTCTGTGTAGCGAGGCAATTATTGAAAATATTATTGCTAAAAGAAATATAGTTGCAAATTTTATTTTAATAATTTTCTTTTTAAATAAATATAATGCAAAAATAACTGGTACCACAGAAAATCCAAAAACATAACCTGGGTGCGAAGTTATAAACAAACATAAAAAACTCAAAGTAAGTAAAGAAAAGTTTAATAAATCTTTTCTGTTTTCAAAACTACACAATAAATAGATTATATACGTAGAGAAGAAAAATAAATGAACACCAATAAAATTAATAGTTCCAAACCAAAAAAAAAAAGAAGATTGAGAAGTTAGCGCAACAATAGATGATGAGAACTTATTTAAATTAAAATATCTTGATATTTTGATCCAAAAAATAGCCAATCCAAAATTAAATAAAAAAAATATTAATGTAACTATATGAAATGTATATTTTTCATTAAATAGTAAAATTGGCCAAAATATTGGGTGTAAAAAATGAGAATGCATACTTTCTGTCATATCAAATCCAGAAAAAATAAATGGATTCCAATAATTGAAATGACCAAACTCTCTAAATTCTCTTATTCCAAAAAAAAGATCTGGAAAAATGTTAAAATATTGATCAGTTCCTGCCATTTGGAATTTACCTATAAATAATGGAGAAAATAAAATTATACTTACAATTAAATGAAATATAATTTGAAAATAACTTTTTTTATAATTACTAAATAAAGACTTGCCTATTTGATTTTCAATTAAATTATATTTTAAATTTTGATTTTTTTGCATCAATATAAAAATCTTTTACGGTTTCTAATGAATATTTTTTTAAGTCTTTATTAAACAACCTAATTTTTTTTATTAGATTGGGTGGGACAGTAATTATATGGCACCCCAAATTATTAGCCTGAACTATATTATAAACCTCTCTTGTGCTAGCCCATAAAATCTCTGCTTTTTTGAAATTTTTGAATTTTTTAACAGCTTTTTTAATATAATTTGTTGGATCTCTTCCTGTATCCGCGATACGTCCTGCAAATACTGAAATAACACAAGGTACATCTTTATTCAAATACTTCTTTAATTTAGTTAATTGTTCGACAGTTGTTATAGCTGTAATATTTAACTTAATGCCTTGATTAGACAATTTTTTAATTAAATTGAGGGAATATATTCCTTTTGAATTTGTTATAGGTATTTTAACATAAACATTTTTTCCCCAAGCATTTATAATTTTAGCTTGTATTTCCATTTCCTCAAAATTATCTGAAAAAACTTCAAATGAAATTGGTTTTTTTTTTATTGATTTTAAAATTAATTTTGCAAAACTTTTGTAATCCTTAATCCCTGATTTACGCATTAATGAGGGGTTGGTTGTCAAACCTTTGATATATCTATTTTTATTAGCATTTATCATTTCTTTAAAATTTGCTCCATCGGAAAAAATTTTTATTCTTAAATTATTTATTCTCATCTTTTAACTTTCTAATTACCTCGGTTGCTTCAAAAAGAGATTGAACCACGTAATTTGGGTTTTTAGGTTTGTCCTCTTGATAATTATAATCAATAAAAAATGTTTTGCATCCTGATTTTATACCTGCATCTATGTCCTTTTTTCTATCACCAATTAAATATGAGTTTAAAAGATCAATTTTCCATTTTTTAGCAGCATCAATTAACATCATGTTATTTGGTTTTCTATAAGGATTATTGTCATTACTATCGTAACATACATAAATATCATTTATAGGAAGATTTTTTTTTATATGCTCATGAATTTTCTCAACATCACTTTTATTAGTTATGCCTCTAGAAACATCGGGTTGATTAGTAACAATTATTAATAAAAATTTCATTTTTTTAAGAAGAAATAATGCATCAATCACTTTTGGTAAAATCTTAAACTCCTCAAGACGTCTTGGAGAATTTGAATTTATATTTTTATCAAAAATACATTCATTTATCACACCATCTCGATCTAAAAAAACCGCTTGATTTTTAATCATAATGATTTCAAAAGTAAGTTTAACTCACCACTTTGTTTTATGTTTTTTAATTTTTGGATGAGAAACTAGCAAATGCCAGATAATACCTTGAAAAGCTTCTGCATGAGGTGTTATAGAATTCTTATTTACTATTGGTATTATTAAACAACAATCTGCTATTTTAGCAGTATATCCTCCATCTCTAGAAACAATTCCAGTTATTTTAGTCTTTTTACTTTTAGCGTATATTAAAGCTTTGACAATGTTTACACTTACTTTTTTCTTTAAATTTCCACCACCAACTGAAAATACAAAAATCAAATCTTTGCTGTTCAAATTTGAAGTCTTTAACCAATTTAAATATACGCTATCCCAACCTTCATCATTAATCCTAGCTGTTAATTCTGAAACATTATCACTTGGGCTGTAACACTCAATTCCAGCTATTTTTCTAAAATCATTTACTGCATGAGAGGCATTTGCTGCACTTCCTCCAACACCAACAAAAAAAATTCTACCACTAGATCTTTTAACTTTTTGAATGATAGCTGCAATTTTTTCAATTTTTTCTACATTTAATTTATCAATGATTAATTTAGTTTCTATTAGATGATTATGACTAAAATTTTTCATAATTTATTTTTTAAAAATTTTTTTAATTCAATAATTCCTTTAAAAGAACCAACCTCATAAAATCTTTTATTAACTTCTTTATAAACTAAACTCTCTTTCTTTGACAGTAAAAAAAATACATCACTTAAATCAAATTTTTTTTTATTTTTAAAATGAAAAAATGCTTTTTTAGTTAATATATTCATACCATAGTCAATAAAATTATATTTTAATTTTTTGTCATTTATTTTCTTGTCGTAATAATATTTCTTATTTTTTATTCCAACATTACTTTTATCATATTTATTTTTATTCTTATAAATTGTCATTAATCCTTTTTTTCTAAATTTTAAGAAATAATTCTGTATTGTTTTTAAATTTGTTCTTACATAAGAGTCCCCATAAAGAACAAAAAAATTATCATCTAAAAATTCAAGTGATTTTTTGACTGCGCCACCAGTTCCTAATAATGTCTTGCCATCATATGAAAAAATAATTTTCATTTTAAATTTTTGATTATTTACATATTCTTCTATCATTTTACCTTTATATCCCAGGCAAATCACAACCTTTGAAATTTTATTTTTCTCAAGGTACTTTAGCTGATGAAAAATAAATGGTTTATAATTTATTTTAATAAGACTTTTTGGTGTATTAATTGAAATAGGCCTAAGCCTTTTAGCCATTCCTCCACATAATATTAATGCAGAAAACATTTTATTTTAAAACTACTGTTCCTTGAAAATCAAATTTAAAAGGTATTTCTCTTAAGCCAAATTTTAACATAGACTTTTTTAATTTCTTTCTATTATTTGAATAAAATAATAGAAATCCTCCACCGCCAGCGCCTACTAACTTTCCCCCTAAAGCACCATTTTTTAAACCTAGGGAGTAAATTTTGTTAATAAATCTATTAGACATATTTTTTGATCTTTTTTTTTTTATTTCCCAATGCTCATTCATAATTTTACCGAATTTATCTAGATCTCCATTTTCTAAAATTTTTTCTATTTTCTTTCCCATTAATTTAACTGAATTTAAATTATCAATAATTAAACTATTACCTTGTTTTGATTTATCATCTTGATATTTAAGAATATCATTTGCATTTCTTTTAAAATTCGTAAAATACAAAATTAATTTTTTTTCTAAATCTCTAACTTTTTTTTTTGAAATTTTTAAATCTTTTAAAGAAACTGTGTGGTTTTTTTTAAATGTCATACTTTTTAAACCACCAAAAGAAGAAATAAATTGATCTTGTTTGCCTATTGGCGCTTTAATTTTATTAATTTCAATATCACAAGACAATTCAGCTAATTTCCTTTTTGAAATTCTTTTACCATTATTTTCAAAAATTGCTTTAATTAGAGCATTGGTAAAACTACTTGAAGATCCTAGTCCAGTTCCAGATGGTATGTCTGCTAAAGCTGTAATTTCAATTTGATTTAAATTATCGCTGAATTTTTTAATTGTTTCTCTAAAAATTTTGTGATTTACATCTCTTATATTTTTT
>MDTB01239095.1_pt1 | contig 15794 bp, 15 predicted proteins | sample 811161 | NCBI WGS metagenome assembly MDTB01 (sample SAMN05326650, study PRJNA326480) | marine metagenome | isolation source: seawater | place: Mediterranean Sea | collected 2009 | reverse complement strand
TGATATTTAACTAATTGGTGGTTGGAGATGCGGCCGCTGGCGTCATTTGGACACGCATCAGGCTTAGTATATTCGTTTAATTGGTTGTAGATATCAAAAAATTTCGTCGAGTTTTCTGAGTTGGCAAAAAACCAGAGGTCCAAAAACCCATCCGGCGTGTGGGGATATCCTTTTTCTACTAGTTTTAAATCATCTAAGATTGGGTGCTTTGTGTTTATAATATCGTACAGTGGGCCGCGGCCTCCCTTAAATAGGTCACGGCCATGGGCATCAATAACCGCGGACCACTTCCCTGCATAGAAACTATTATTTTCATATTTTGAAAAATCTATGTCTGTTTCCCATGCCAAGTCAAACCTGGTGGTCATGACAAAGTCATATTCAAAATTGTTTTGTTCCTCGTATTCTTTTCGTAATTGATTTACCTTGTGATTTGAATACCACCTACTATAATGATTATTTTTCCTGCTCTCTTCTCCTGTGACATAATCTGGAATTTCGAAATATATCTGATCTTCAAACACACACCTCTTAGGTTTATACAAGTCTTTTACTTCTTGCTCTAGCTCTTTGTCCCAACAGTGAACAAATATATCTACATTATTTTTATCAATAATGTGTCTTTTGTAATGTTCAAATCCCTTTTCGAGCACCCTACTTTCTGATTTGTGGTTTCCTGATTTGCCAACAGTGTTTCCCACTTTTCCACTCAAGCATAATGCTATCTTCATTTTTCTTCTCCAAAAAAGTTATTTATAATTTTCGTATTCTCAATAATAGCTGAATTCATCGCTTTATCATCTATTAGCAAATCATAGTGTATTTTCCCCATAACCAATTGATCGTGTTTGACTCCCCATTGGTCAAGCTGTTTTTTTGTCATTTCATATAATTTTGAATATACGCTGTTTATGTTCCCTTTTTGTGTTGTCATCCCTCTGGCGGTGTATATTATTATATAACTTCCCGACTCATAACATTTGTTGCAAATATCTATCATTTTATAAATTGGTTTACAATTTTTGTACTTTGCTATAGGCCCACCTAAGTCAGAATCTCTTTCGCACAAAACATCGTCCAGATCAAAAGCAATAACCTTATTGTTCATTAAAAATACCCTCTAATCTTTGTTTAATTTTTGAAACAACTTTAGCATCGCAAGCTGGTTTTATTTCCAAAAAATCATTTTCTGAAAAAACATAGTGGCCACAGATCTTTATAAGTCTTTCTTTTTCTTTCTCTGGTTTAAAATTTGGTTTAACCCATTTCCTCCATCTGTCTGAACGATGGCAAATCTCAAAAAATCTTTCTTTTTGATCTGTTTTCATCTCCTCTATATAACACTCTGTTTCTATTTGCCCTAGCTCAGGCGCTATGTTTATTGCTGATAGGCCTATATCAAATCTATTCTTAATTTGCAGTGGGGATAAATAATCTCCGTTATGTTCTTTGCTTAAAATAGAAAATTCATCACATACTTTTTGCATCTTCGAGAGTCTCTCTTTGGAAAACTTACCAGTATTCACTTGTCTGCCTAAATCTAACCCGACGCCAGATTGAACCACAGCATATCTGATTTTCGTAAAAATGTGTTCTGGTAAATTTTTCTTCAATGTTAACAATAGGTTTCTCAGCTTTCTCGGAGTAAAATGTTCAATCGATTCTTCTGTCCCTACTTCATAGAGGATGTTTTCATTTTTTGAATGAATATACAAGATATCATCTATTGTTTTTTGAGTGCCTTCATCGAACGTAGAAGATGCTTTCCACGGATCTACATGAATTGAATTAAAATGTTTAGAATCGCACATATATGATATTCTGCCGTTGTCCAGAGAGAATCCTTGCTTCTCTCCACCATGGTCGCGCTGGATTAGAGTCCGATTTGCGACATACCTAGTGAAAGCGCCGGTAGTCCATTTATTAACATACCCGCCATTATAATCTACTTGTCTTCTAGATGGTATAAATCCTACTAAATTTGTACTTTCTTTTACATATTCTAGTGTAGCGTCAACAATATTTTTTGACATTGGGCCAACATATAATTTAGGTAAATTATCAAACATGGTCGTCACTCTCTAAGGCTAAACTCTTGAAAAGCATGCTTTTGCCTAAATAAAACAACAACTTGCAATAAGGGTCATGATGAAGAGGGGCTATATTTAAAAACACCAAAGCTGTCATCAATCTTACTTTAGACATGTCCAGGTCATTTTTTTCTAAAAACTTATAAAATGACGTCTCATTTTCTATTAAAGTGTGTTTACGGTGAAGATCAAATTCGATAACGTCATCCACCTCCACTATTGAAAACAAGCCTTGATTAACGAGTCTGTGGGAAACTATCATACCGTGCAAGAGCTTTGCTAAATCATAATATAGGTCACCAAAATCTGTCATTCCAGCAAAGTCTTGCCGCCAATCCAGCAAAGTAAAGTTGCCTGTTTCTGAGATTAAAATATTCTCGAAATGCAAATCACCATGAAATCTTGCGGGAATGCTAGATTTTGCAAAACTTGCCCAATCAATAGTGTTCAACATTTCCCTTACTGGTGGTATTGTGTTTCCATTTATTGTTTCATATCTATCTTGTTGAGAGAACCTGTTAAAATACAAATCTAATCTTTTTTCTGTTTTATCTTTATAAAACTCTATACACTTTTTTTGAAATTCCTGTTTTTGTTTTTTATCTAACTTTTTTCTTGACCAAAATAAATTTAAATACCTCATAAGGTTGGAGAAGTTTATATCACTATTCGATCTAGAAAATACATTTCCCGTGATGTTTTTATACAAATAAAGATTTTTTGAATTATCTAAAATTTTTGGCACAAACCCATCTAAAAGTTTTGACCTCTCTACTCTGTTTGTTATGAAACTTTCATCTAAATTATACTTGATTACTTTATTGTTAACAAACCAAATTGCTTCATTGGGTTTCTCTAAGATTTCCGGCGCGTCGTCCGACTTAAAGAATTCTCGCGCAATCTTTAAGCTCTTTTCGTTTCCTGTATCAAACCATGTAAACTCTATTGCTTTAATTGGTATTCCCGCTTCTGCCATCTTTCGAAAAGCAAAAGCTTCTCCAACTTTAATCGATCCGTAATCTTGACCTTCATCCATGACGTTCCAAAAAATATCATAATCTTTTATTGCCGCTAAACCAATATATGGCACCCCCTCTGCAGATAAGATATCTTTTTTCTCATATATTTTTTTAACTTGACCTGATTCATCGAAAGCTATAGATCTGTAATTCTGATTATTTTCAACCCCGGAGACACCAAGCCAATTGTGCTTTATATCTGGCACCTCTTCTATTATCATCGTATCATTTGGGATGAATATAAAGGGACATTGTAAATGGTCTTTACATTTCAACAGAGTGTAACCCAGGCCCGAGCCGCGGCCGGAATAGTTATCTATTTCAACAAAAGTTATCGGCCGATTTGGATGTGCCATGGACAAGTACTCTTTCAAGACCTGCCCCTTGTGCCCCAAAGCTATAATAAATTCTACACTTGGATCAAACTTTTCAATAACATGAGATATTACTGGCTTGTTATCAACCGAAACCAGCGCTTTGTTTAAGTTTTTGCTGAATTCTCCTAGGCGAGTTCCAAGACCTGCTGATGGTATAAAAACTTTGTACAATTTAAACCCTCCCAAATACTTTATCTATTATAATCATCCGAAACCCTAACAATATCATCTTCGCCAAAATATGTGCCGCACTGAACTTCTATAAAAATTAGATCATTTTTTCCAGTATTTTGTATTCTGTGTTTCTTTCCTGTTGGTATAAAGATGTGATCCCCGGGGATATACGTCACTTCCTCCCCCTCTAGTGTTACTAAGGCTGTTCCTTGCACTATTACCCAATGTTCACTTCTCTTGTGATGATACTGGTAACTTGGCCTCTGGTTTGGTTTCACCACTATTCTTTTAACTTTGCAATAATCCACATCTAGTAGATTCTCATAATGACCCCAAGGCCTTTTTTCGCTAAACATTTTCATACTCCTGTTTGTTAAACTATTCTTGACCAAGCTAGAGTAGGATTAGGGTTCACTACTCCTGGCTTTTCGAATCCGGTCGTCCATCTTTTATCAGCATATTTTGGCGCTGGATTTAACGTTGGCTTTACTCTTATATTTATCACATCTCTGAAGTTTTTTAAAACTGGATTTGCGCGATGAATTACATTATTATTAAAAGTGCAACTGGTCCCTACCTTACCTAGGACTTTTTTTGATATCTTTTCATTATTTTTTGATAGAGATTCTACCACATGATCAACTCTTGAGTTATTCGGTGCTGGTAGCCAATGCTTAGGCCCGGTGCGCGATGGGGAACACAGGACTCCTCGCTCTTCGCTGTCGATACAATACTCATACGGAGAGTTCTCATCCCCATTTACATCCGAAAGATAGAAAATGGTCTTTACAACCTCTAGTGGGTTGTTATCATAATGCCAAATATAAGAACTTCTCCTCTCATCCATCGGTACAGTTCGGTAAACATACACCTTATCTACATATAAGTTACAAAAATACATCTTTTCCTCTAACACAGGAACAAAGATGTTACATAACTCATCAATTTCATGTTGTAATTTCCAAATATTTTCATGTTTTATCATTATACCATCATGTGATGAATCGTTTAACACTTCAAAATCTGACGAAACCTGATTTGCAATATTGTTTATTATCTTTTCATAATTTTTATTTGAAAAAAAATCATATTGCCTAACCGGATTAGTATAAAATTCTAACTCTTTTTCTTGGATTCTTGGCTGGCCAGTATCTATGCTGTATTTTTGCTTGCATTTTTCATAATATTCGCTATAATTCATCTTTTCAAAACTCTCTTTTAATGAAAACAAACATAATTTGCTCTATATCCGGAAGAATACGCGTCATAAACGTTTAATAATCGAACATTTTTGAAATATTTATTCAACTGTGCGTGGACTTGAAGAGGGTGTATACTCATTAGCGGGTGATTCAAAGGTGTCTCGAATGCGAAATATTCGCATTTTTTAGCTATATTTTGCATAAATTCCTCTGAATTATTAAAATTTTTGTATATTTGATGTAAAACAGAATTCATTATTATTAAACCATATTTTTCGTCTGTTTCTTTAAGGAATGACACTGCATCGCCATGGACAAATTTGGTATTCTTCGTTCCTATTATTTTCTCGATGTCCAAAGCTGCCTGGTGATCTTCAGATTGTAATTCCACACCCATGGTCTCAGTGGCACCATGAAGCGAGGCTTGAAAACAGAAGAACCCTTGGTTTGATCCCAAGTCTAAAACTTTTTTATTCTTAGACTTGTTAAGGGGTATGAACGGCATCTTCTTGTAGCTATCAAATATTTTAAAGTCTGAAGTGTATCCCTTCATAGTAGAACCATTGCTAAAATTGAAACCTTGGTATATTTTGCCTTTCCACTTGGGCAAACCCGAACTGTCCAACACTGATGTGTATCTGCTTACGATCGTCTTGTAGATCTTTTCTATTTCTACTGGTGTCAAGTTCTGACATGGTAAATTATATCTAGATGGCTTTATTTCGAACCTATGAAAATCTACTATTTTTCCATTTATGCAATTGATACTTTTGTACCACTCATCCTCCGGGCATAAATCTAGTGCAGAAAGCTCTTCTGCTATAATTGAGTTTATTGCGATATCGGAATTAAGTGCCGAAGAAACATATTGTCTATGTTCACTCGGAACAAAAGATAAGTATTCTTCCGCTTGCGCTATTTGATCTTGTTTTTCAACATTTTCCATTTCAATAAAAACATACTTTTCTTTTGTAGTTTCGTCTTCAAAAACGCCGGAATCATAAATCACAGGAAATACTTCGCTCCCGGATTCTTCTATGAGTTTGATTGTTTTTAGGCTCTCTTCCAAAGAAATATATCTATTGTTTTCTTTAAACAGTTTTATTCCCCTGTGTTGGTTGAAGGGGACCCATATTGCGTCGTCTCCTCTTATGCCAGAGCCAGCATGTGTATCGCTATTCGAAAAAACAATTTTGTAGTTAAAGCTTCTGTTTGAGCTTTTCAGTAAAGTATCATAATTTTTAATATCTTCGTCGTGCACGATTGTCAGATTGAACCTACCTGATGATATTGTCATTGTCATGTCAATGTTCCTCTTCTTTTGTTAATTTTACTTTTATTTTTCTATCCGCTAGCTTGAGGCTATTTATTTTCGGATCTTCATAAACCGAATCGCCGGGAACATGAGTGGTCGATATTTCTTCTATAACGCAACCGGATTGGGAGCTAAAAGAGTGCTTCACTCCCCTAGCAATTACCACCGGCTTACCTCTCTTCATCGTTATCTTTCTCCCTGAAAGTACCAACGTGCAATCTCCTGATAAAAGCTCAAACGCTTCCTCTTTTTGGATATGGTGATGAGTTGGGTGACTTTGGCCGGGGGACATTATTATTAATTTTTTACAATACTCCCTGTTTACCTTGTCTACTATGAATGCACCGGAATCTGAAAAATTGTCTAGACCGTAATGGCATGATATTTCCGCTTTTTCTACGCCAGAAATAGCAATGTTCTTATCCTCTAAATGATCAAGGGACCAGTTGACTATTTCTCTAATCTTTTTGTTTTTTTCGCTGTTCTTGGTAATTTTTCTTAAAATCGGTGCACCGCCTAGTATATCATGCGGGCTTTCCAGACCAATAATCTCTTCCACGTTAGAAGCATTAAGCTGACCTTCTTGAACTGGCATTGCATAATAAAAATCTTCCCGAGTTAGGGACTGGCCCTTTGAGATATTTGTCTTTGCGTATATACCCCTCTTTAAGGTCACTAATGTGTCTTTCTCTTTTAGAGATTCACCTTCTACTGCTGCTTTGGCCCACTCAGCCTGTTTAATAACCTTTTCCATCTGTTCTGGTGTATTCGAGTAGGCGTTCAGAGATATCTCTGGTGTTTCTACTCCTACGTGCTTTTCTATCACAGTGCAACCAAGAGCAACGGCCAATGGTACAATACTTTCCTCAAGTGGAGACTCGTGTGTCGAGAGTCCGATCTCAATGTCCGGGAATTCTGACTTCAATCTTGTTATCCTCTTGAGATTAGAATTGTTACATGGAGTCGGATACTCTCCGATGCAATGCAAGAAAGTAAAATCTCTAGAATTGTGCTTAAAGATATTATAGACTTTTTTAAGAACCTTCATAGATGCGCCGGCGGTGGAGATAATAAATTTCTTATTAATCTTGCTTAGCTCCTCCAATAATGGCCAGTCGTCGATCGAACAACTAGCTACTTTTATAACTGATACTTCCATTTCTTTTATCCAGGGTATTGAGTCGTTATCAAAGGGTGTGGCCATTGATACTAAGCCTGAAAGTTCTATATATTTCACTATTTCTCTAAATTGTTCTTTGCTTAATTTAGTTTCATTAAATCTTTTTACAAATTTTAAATTTGAATTTTTAAAGTCTTCGTGTATAAAGGAATCTAGTTGTCTAAACTGCAACTTGATTGCTGCTTGTAAATCGTATTTTTTCGCCAAAATAGAAAATTGATCTATTATTTTCTTCGCATGGCTAACTTGCCCTTGATGGTTGTTAGCCATCTCAAAAACATAAAACATTTTACCTAACTCCTAACTGATATAATTTTTCGTAATAATTAAATTGCCATTCGTAATCAATGTCGAACACCTCTTCTTCTTTCATCGGATACAATTCAATATCCCCTGGTTGGTTAAAGTCCCCCATCCAAATACCATCTCCTATTTTTGGCATCTGGCCAGCGTAAAGACAGTGTGCTGCCTCATAAGTAGTTTCTACGAACTTAGTATTCATAACTTCTTGTCCCTCCGGCCAGGGTGTCATAAGTTGAAAATCCGAATTCCAATAATAATTTTTCTTTTCGACTACGCCAAAAAGGCCGTCAGAACTTGTTTTCGTATATGCATTATAAAAGCCCTCTATTGTTGACAATTTCAAAAAAGGAGCACATGCATTTACAAGAACACAATATTTAAACGGCAATTTATCCCACCATTCATACATCAGCGTCATGGGTGTACCTTCAGAGTCAGCAGAATCTTTAGATCTGTTGAATATATTTACCCCATATTTTGAACAGATCCCTATCAGCTCTGGCTCATGAACTGCTGCTATTATATTACTTTTTGGAATTATCTTAGAACTCATAATTTTCTGCAGATATATATCCATTAATGTAGACCCGGCAAAAGGCCTTATCATCTTCTGTGGTACCCTTTCTGAGCCTAGGCGCGCCTGAACTAGTACGCAAACCTCATCTGCATTCTTCATGATACAATTCCCCTCCTCCAATATTTACAAACTCTATATCTGTGTTTATTTCTCTTATGTGGTGCCATAGATGATCGTACTGTCTTTTCCAGTGATACGAAACTTGGTCTAAGTTCATCCCAGAAAAAACACTAGGTAGTGTTTTCTTTCCTGGTTCAAAAAAGTGATTTCCCTCGAATATCGCTTTAGGGCCATCGAATCCTGTAAAATAAACTTTAGCAAAACCCAGTTGGGCTGCAAAAATTTTCATCCTGGCTCCGATACCAATTCTGCCATAAAATCTAGTATGCATACAAAAATTATTCTTATATTTAATAGGACTAGCGTGGGCCCATTTATCGTGAACTTCAAAGCCTATACAAGTACCATTCTCTCTGATCGATGCAAATGCCGGGTCGTGGGTATCGGGCTCGGCCATCATCATTGCTAAATCTACTTTCTTATCGTTAAAGATAGAGTTTTTATAAAAATGATTCATTGTCCAGATAAAGTCATGATTTTTATCTTCCCATCCAGAACTTGCGGATGGCCCCCCGCCGACTAGCATTAGAGTTTTACCAGGATAATTATCAAAATGTTTTAATTTTTGATAAACAATATTTTCTGTAGTGGAGAGTTTATCACTAAAATCGGGAAACATATTTTTAAGATCTTGTGACACCCAATCTATAAACCTCCCGCGGGAGCGATGGTGAGAGAAAACCGACATATCTAATACCCTCTTAGTTTTTTTCTTGTTACTTTTTCCGCCTCTGTAACTTTCTTTACTCCATCGCCGAAAGCTGCTTCTAGTTCCCTCACCCCCCTTACCAATTTTATTAGACCTTGAGGTTCTACCGATGCGAGGTGGTCGGATCCCCACATTGATCGATCGAGGGTTATATGTCTTTCTAAGACCGTGGCGCCCAAGTATACTGCTGCCACTGTCGTCCCCAGGCGAAATTCATGACCACTGTACCCTACTTCACACTTATATTTATCTTTTAGCACCTTTATATAGCTTAGATTTAAATCTTCGATCGGCGCCGGATATGCAGAATTGCAATGCAAAAGTGTAAATTCTGCATTTTCAGATAGTAGCCAAGCTACCGCCTTGGTGATCTCTTGCTCCGTGCTCATCCCCGTAGAGAGGATAATTTTCTTTCCTGTTTTAGCTGATTCGCGAATTAAATCTTCATTTGTTATCATGGCTGATGGTATCTTGATAAAGGGCATCTCATATTGATTTATAAACTTAAGGCTGTCAATATCCCAAGGACTAGCTGACCAAGCTATTCCTCTTTCTTTGCAATAAGAGTCTATTTCGTCATACTCCTCTTGATTAAACTCAACTCTATGCTTGTACTCCAAATAGGTCATTTTTCCCCATGGGGTTTCTTTTGGTTTATTCTTTTGATGTTCCGGAACACAAGCATCAGGATTTCTTTTTTGAAACTTAACCGCGTCGCAGCCGGCGACCGCGGCGACATCAATTAACTTCTTTGCTGTCTCTAAAGATCCGTTGTGGTTAATGCCTATTTCTGCAATAATGTAAGTTTTATTCATATTATATATCCAATTTTATTCTGGGGATCTCTTCGAACAGAGAACTTCTTTCTGAGGCCAAATACAACTCAATATTTCTTTCTTTACACCATTTGTAAAAAGGTTCTGAAAACTCTCTTGTTTCTTTTACTTCCCAATCAAGTATATCACCCTTGTTGATTAAATTCGAGGTATTTCCATAAAAATGCTCATAATTTTCTTCGGTCACTACCTTTTTCGTCAAATCCCAACCAATACAAACTATTTTTTTAAACCCCAAATGAAGAGCTGTATAGAGAACCGTTTCATACATGATTCCTGGTCCGCAGGGTCTATTCATTTGATTAGATAGCAAAAACTCATCTATTTTTCCAGTTCTAACCAGAAACTCATTGTTTATCTCTGTTCTTATGGGGATCTTAAAAAATATATCAGATTGTTGCATGTGTGGCCAGCGGCGATATTGCTCATAATTGCTACTAGCAATAGAGATCGTATTCTCGGAGTATTCATAAGAAGGCGAGTTAATTGACCGCGGGATTGGTAGATTGCTGCAATTGAAAAAATGAAAGTCAGTCACTTCTTTAAATGAGCTGTAAGCCTGCTTAACACTCAGCACCACTTTATCTTCTAAAAATTTACTTAGTTTCTGTTGATCATAATCGTTAATAGAAGGCCCACAGTTTAAAATATAACAAGTATCACCTTCATAAAGGTTGTGCAAAGATTTTATTTTTTCTGACTCTGAAAGATTTTGTATTCTTCTTTTGACAGTAGATGTTTGTAATTTACTTCTGTCTAATTGCTTTTGGCCTTTTGTTGTTTTTAATAACCGGTTTCCAATGTTTTGTTTTGAAAAGATTTCAGAAAGGGACGAAACTTTATTTTTCAGACCTAGCTGATCGTACTCTTTTTTATTATTTTTCCACATTGAGTACGCCTCTTTCATTCTATTTCTTATGCTATTGTTAGTCGGCACAAACCACTTCCCGTCAATATCATAAGGCGGAGAGTCATATACCGTATCCCAATTTCCTTCTAAGAAAAAGGGATTATCTGGATTTAAGTAATCCACATGTCCGCCCACAGGAGAGCAAAGTATATTTTTGCCAGCGCTGGCAGCTTGAGCTGTTGGAATCGAGAATCCCTCTCCGTAAGAAGGTAAAGCAAACAAGTCACACGCCTCATACAAATAATTTATATTTTCTTTATCTAGGTAATCGATTAGCAAAATTATATTATTTTCACGCTGACTGGGGACTCTAACTGAGTCTCTCAATTGCTTAAACGAAGAGATAAAACTTTCTTGGCTGACTCTTTTTGGAATTGATGTCTTTATAACCAAAACAGCATCTTCCTTGTCGTGGAATTCACAAATAAATGCTTTTACTAGTGAATTAAAATTTTTCCTCCTTACCCACTCCGACAAACAAAAAACAACAAACTTATCTTTTATGTTTATTGGCAGATCGAGTTGCTTGTTTTTTTCTGTATGTTGTCCTTCTATGACATGTGGAATGAATTTTGATTTAAAAATTTTAGATATCGTATCCTTGTTCCATTTGCTGGGTGCTATAACTTCCTTGGTGTTATATCTACTAATAGCCTCTTTGTACTCTTGTGGTAGTTCGTCTGTCTCCCATGCTAGTAGGTGATAATTTTCTAGAGACCCCTTTATAACAGATCTTAAATTCCAAGAGAGGTTATTATAAAGATGACCAATATTTTTTATTTCAAAAAGATCAGGAACTACCGATGTCATATGCCAAATGCAATTATATTCCCCTTCTTTTAAGAAGTTATCTAATTCTCCTTGAGAAGAAAAATGGTATTTTTCTATTAAGTCTAAATCTTCTGGTGGAACACTTGATAGTGTTCTTACATCAAAAGATAGACTTAAAATCTTAAAATTAACTTGCGGGTGGTCAGATAACACTGAGTCTATAGCTCTCAAGTACCCCATCGCGGCATGACTATATCCGCAAGTTTCATGAAATTGTGCGCAATAAACTAGCTTCATTAGAACACCAATGCTTTGGGTTTTGTTTCTTTTTTCGCGGGTTGAGTCGTATGTGTGTCAATAATTTCTGCAGCCATCATCTCTTTTATTTTAAGGTGTTCGTAGTTCTCTAAGACATGGCCCTTTAATGTCGATGCCCATTTTGCATACATCCCATAATTCTTATAAACATTCCTCATCTGTCTTCTTGCTGAATTTTCTGTCGGGAACGCCCAACTTGACCCTTCAGGTATAATGTCTTTCCAAGCGACCTCCTTAGGAATCTCCTTTAGCTTATAATCTACCTTGGCAAACATCTTTTTTTCTTTAACTCTGCCGGATTGCTTCACCGGCATCGTTAAGAAATCTAAGTGCCCAGACCAATCAGTGGCTACCACTGGTAGGCCGTTATAAGCTGCCTCGAAGATTGGGAGTCCGTATCCCTCTCCATGAGAAAAAGATAGATATGCTTTAATTTTTGAGTGACTATAAAGCGAATTTATTTCTAACTCAGACATGGAACCGTGCATTAAATACACTTTACATTTACTATCCTTAAATTTGGAAACCAGTGTTCTTAGGTGCTTTTCTGTCTTTGCTCTGTCTATTGTTGAACTTTTAGCAAACCCAGTCTTGAGTACTAAGCCCACATCGGGCTCGTTTTTAAATTCCTTCAAAAACCATTCTATTTGTTTTTCTATGTTTTTTCTTGGGCCCAGCAGCGCTACTGTTAAAAAATTAAAATTTGTTGAAATTTTAGAAACCTTAGATTCATCATCTTCCGCTTGGTCCTTAAATTGTTTTACAGGATACGGTACTACCCTTACTGGGCAAGTGCACTCAAGCAGCGTTGGAGATTGCGAGTTGGTTAATACTTCATAGGAGGTTGACGTGAACCCTTCTTTTGCGTGATTAGAGGGTACAATAATTTTATCAATACCTTCTAATATCTTCTGAAGCCATTTTGGGGACACTCTGTCTGTCTCTATGCCTGCTGTAATTAAAACGCTCTTAGGTGCCTTCTTTGTAAACTCATTCGCAATACCTACGTGTACTTGCAAATCATATTGTGGAGCTACTCCTTTATTTTTACTCTCTACACTGTACTCTTCTTGCCTATTGATTCCATCTATTACTTCTTTTGAGGCGTCAGATATTCTCCATGTAGTGTGCCCCCATGAAAGAGGCTTTACATACAAATCTGCATGTTTACGTAGCGACTCAAAAACAAACCTGGCGTGCTCTCCATAGCCAGATTGAGTCAATATAGGTCCTTCAATTAAGATTTTCATTTTATCTCTACTAACTCCCAACTGTCATAATTCTTTCTTGTTTCCCAGGATCCCGATTCGTCAAATAAATTTTGAAAAGTTTCATACCATAATCCTGCATACTTTGGCATACTATAGTTTTTTAACACATGCGATCTTCCTTTCTGGCCCCACAGGTCTCTATCTACTTTAGACGTATTATAGAATTTAACCATTGCTTCTAGGAAATCTTCTTTGGTTATCCTATCTTCAAATATCCAAGGAACCTCTTGGGACCCAATGATTGCTTTTGCTTTTGGATCTATACCTATTCCAAACCAATCTTCACCATCTGTAACTTGCTCTTGTAATCCCCCGGTCATAGTAACAATAATCGGAGTCTCACACGCTAATGACTCAAGAGTACCTAAACCAAAGCCTTCAGCATCTGAAATGTTTATAGTGCAATCTGCGATGTTGTAAAATTTAGATAATGTTTTGGAATCAACCTTTGTGGTTGATAAGAGAACTTCTCCATTTGTTAAGTCAAGGTTTTCAATAATTGCTCCAAGATCTTGGCCGTGTGGATCCTTAGGTTCTGTGTGCATTATTAAGCATGCCTTATCTTTGCCGATGATATCTAAGAACTCTTTAAACCAAAAAATTAATGTTCCAGACTGTTTTCTCCTAGCGTTTCTGTTATTCCAGAAGAATACCATCTTATTCTCAAAGGAATTATCTTGTTGCGCTAGTATATCTTCATACTCTTCTTTTTGTCTTTTTTTGAAAGAAGATGTATCTACAGTGTGTGGAATGTGCACGCACTTAACCCCAGGAGAAACATTTCTTACAATATCATCTGTTAGTTTGCTAATAGTGCAAACAACATCATTTGAATCATAGTAATCTTTATTGAAAGTTGGATAAGGATAGTTGTCCCAAACGTGATAATAAACCATCGGCACCTTGTCGCGTATCTCGTCTTCTATTTCCCAAAGCCACGTATAAAATCTAGGATCTGTCATAAACCATAGTGCGTCAGGACGATGCTGATGTATCATCGCCCTTATTATATTCTGGTTTCCATAACCATCAATAGGAATTATGAGCCAATCATCTTCATATGGAGAAACCCTTACTGGTTCATAGCTTGGGTGTTTGAGGGCGCCCGCAAGGCAAATAAATTGAAATTCACCGGTTCTGAGCATTGACTCAATCATATATTTAGTCTGTGTGCCAACACCAGATGGAGCTAGCGGCGAATCGGAGATTATTAATATTTTCTTTTTCATGTACAATTCTCTGTTTTGTAAAATTTGCAATATTTGCAATTTAATCTATTTTTTATAAAGTTATTTCTTTCAATATTTATAACAGCATTTTCTAAAACTTTTAATGAGTTTTCCACTTTTTTGGGCCCAGAGGTCATTCTTAGGATTTCAACATTATCTTTTGCTGCTGTTCTCTTAAGAAGAGCAAAATAAGTTTCAATATTTTTAGGTTCTATGTTGTGTTTTTTTGAAAAAAAGTTTTTATAATAGGTTAACTGATAACTTATTAGTGCATTGTTTCTTTTGTCGCGACCCCAGCCCCATGAGCAAGATTTCCAATCAATAATATGATATTTTTCGTCTGGTGTTTTAATCACCAGATCAATAAATCCTTTGAATTTTTTACCATATGCTTCAAACTCAGTTATAGGCTCTAATATCTCCTCTTCTACTGAAATTAACTTATAATCTGGAAAATTACTTTTAATTGCTGGTAGTATATTTTCACATAATGGGATTGCCTGTTTTCTCATATCTTCTACTAATTTTAAGTCGAAGGTCTCTAGAAGACTTATTTCCTGTTCGAAGGATTTGTTAAAGACATCTATAGCTTTTATCTCGGGGTCTAGCAATTTATTTTCACATGCAGTGTGAATGGCTGTTCCAAATGCCGTAAATTCATTTCCGGAAAAATACTCTTTTTTATCTATATAAATCAGCCTGTGCCTATAGGAACACTCTTTCCAGTTTTTCAGTTCAGAAAAACTGATTCTTTTAATATTTTGGTTTTTCATAGGTATATGATATCATTTATCGTAAAAAAAATCAAGTTTTTTCTTGATTTGTACTTTGGGGTTTTGATCTTCTGGGTGTTCTTGTTGGTCGCTTAGGTTTTTCAGGTGTGTCAGGAAGGATCTCATAAATCCACTGACCTTCCAACTGGTAGCTACTGTGGGACACATTCGATATCTTTTTCTTTGGTGATTGGGATAATTTCACTTTTCCTTTTAAACTTTCTGGTATTAGGCTTTCCACTTTACTAGAATATACTTCCTTTTTTTCGTACGCATATTTTCTTTTACTGCAGGAAACTGTAATTATTAATTTTTTATTTTTTTCGTCTATTTCCACGCTTTCTTTAAAAGTCATTTCTTGTTTTTCCTTTGTTTCTATCTAATAGTTCTACTAATTTTGTAAAAAGCTTTGGGCTGATGGCTTTCAGTCTATCTATGTCTTCTCTCATGAAAAAAGCCTCAAAACCGTTAGCAAAATATTCCCTTAAAGATGTTGCACCATACGGAGAATAGAATAAGTTAACAGTCAAGAGAGACAATATTGGATAACCGACATCCATATAAAGAAAATTGTCAAACTCCCTATTGAAATCCGGCTCCAAAAAATAATTTAACTCTAG
>MDTB01013159.1_pt1 | contig 15795 bp, 15 predicted proteins | sample 811161 | NCBI WGS metagenome assembly MDTB01 (sample SAMN05326650, study PRJNA326480) | marine metagenome | isolation source: seawater | place: Mediterranean Sea | collected 2009 | reverse complement strand
TTTGATTTAGGATATGAGCAAGCTGTTCCTGCATAGATATATTTTCGGACTTTATTATCAATACATGCCCGCAATGTGGACAAGCCAAATCACAAATTGATGCAAGCTCTAAATCAATACATAGAGGATTCAATGAATGATCTAATTTATAAATATTTTTCTCATTATTCTTTTTAAAATCAGAAATTATTTGGTCAGGCTGACCATTCCATGCTTTTCTATATTCTTGAAATTTTTTTTTAAAAGTATTCGAATCTAAAATTTTATTTTTTACAAGATAATTTTCTCCAGCATTTTCTAAAAAAAAATTTATTCTATTCTTTGTTTTGTGATTCTTTAAAATTCTTGACCCAGATAGAATTTCTTGTTTTTCAAGATTAAATTTTTTATCAGATATCATATTTTTTTGATTTATTTATTATATATTTAATAAAAAAACCAATTTATTAATATATCTAAAGTATTGTTAATACAATTAAATCAAAAACTAATATAATTAAAAAATATTTAAAAATTTGTATGAATTATTCTAAATTAGGTCTTTTAATTATTTGTAGAATTAACTCAAAGAGATTAAACAATAAAATTTTAAAAAAAATAAATGGCAAAACTTTATTAGAGATTCTATTGATAAGAATTTTAGAAAAATTCAAAAGTAAGCAAATTGTTATATGTTCATCTGTTTTAAGTAAAAACTCAGAATTTAAAGCAATAGCAAAAAAGCACAGAGTAAAATTATTTTATGGTGAGGATAAAGATATTTTTTTAAGAATGATATCTGCTGCTAAAAAATTTAACTTTAGTAATATTGTTAGGATTACAGGAGATAATCCATTAACCGATGTAGACGCGATAATTAAAATGTCAAACTCTCATATAAAAAAAAAATCTGATTATACATATACTACAAACTTAATGATTGGTACTCGTCCAGAAATTATAAAAGTTTCGGCTATCAAAAAATGCAGAAATCTATCTAATGACAGGTTTAGTTCTGAGTATATGACATATTTTTTTCTTAGAAAAAAAATATTTAAAATTAATAGAGTTAAATTTAAAGAAATTTTTAAAAATCAGAATAGATTTTGTGTAACTGTAGATTATAAAAAAGATTTATTATTAATAAAAAAAATTTTTAAAAAAAATAATTTTTTTATTAAACACAATAATTTATTAGAGTCTTTAATTAAAAAAAATTTAATTAAAAAAATAGGTTTTAAAAGATTTGTACCTTTGAGAACCAAAAATTATGATGCTTCTCTTAAGTCAGATAAAAATTTATATTTTATTGATCTAAAAGAATTTGGTTATAATTAAAAAATTTAAATTAATTCAGATAAAATGATTAAAAAGAATATTTTAATAACAGGTGGAGCAGGGTATATTGGTTCTCATTTAGCCAATTATTTAAATACAAGAAAAAATAGAGTTTATGTAATAGATGATTTGAGTAGTGGTTCACAAAAAAGATTAAATAAAAAAATTTATTTTAGAAAACTTTGTATTTCAGAAAAAAAGAAAATTAGAAATTTAATTATCGAAAAAAATATTACAGAAATAATTCACTTAGCTGGAAAAATAAATGCTCAAGAATCTCAACTAAAAAGAAATAAGTATTTTTCAAATAACTATCTATATTCAAAAAAGTTATATGAAACTGCAAAAGAGACCAATGTTAAAAAATTTGTTTTTGCTTCTACGGCTGCAGTTTATGGTGATTACAAAACTTTATTTAAAGAAAATGATAAAAAAAAACCAATTAACAATTATGGAGCATCAAAACTTAAATTTGAAGAATACCTATCTGATAATAAAAAATTAAATACAGTAATTTTAAGATTTTTTAATGTTACCGGTAAGTTTTATATAAAAGAAAATAAAATTAATAAAAACGATTCAGTAATTTTAAAAATATTTAAAACTTTTCAGACCAAAAAAAAAAGTTTCTATATTTCTACTAATACAAAAAAAAAATCAACTAGAAGAGATTTTATACATATTGATGACCTTATCAAAATAATAGAAAAAACGTTAAGTTTTAAAAGAAAATTCTTAGTTTTAAATTGTGGATACGGAAAAAGTGTATCTATTTTGGAAATTTTAGAAGAATTTGAAAAAATACATAATTATAAATTTAACAAGATATATAAGATTAAAAAAAAGAGTGACCCTTTTGAGGTTATTGCTGACAATAGCAAGTTAAAAAAAATATTTCATTTTAAAGCAAAATATAATTCTAAAAAGAAAATTTTAGATAATATTAAATCATCTATTTAAAATAAGTTTTTTTTAAAATATCTCCTTCTTTAAGAGAAATATTAATTTTTTTTCCAATTATTTTATTCCAATTTTTAACACTTATACCTCCAACTGATGGTCTTAATGCGATAATGTCATTTGAGTTAATGATTTTGAATTTTTCAATTTGACGTTTTGCATAAATTGCCCGTCTTGCATATTTAATACTCTTATATTCATTAGAAAGTTTTTTCTTTTTTGATCCTGAAAGAATTCTTTTTTTCTCCATAATCTCTAAAAAATTTCTTAAATCATTTTTATCCATAGCGTGATAGTGATCGTTTCCTTTTAATTTTTTATTATGAGTAAAATGTTTTTCTATTATTTGAGCACCCATTTCGTAAGCTACTTGTAATTGTGTAATATTTTTGTCACTTTTAACATGATCAGAGTATCCTATTAAAATACCAGGAAATAACTTTTTTAAGGTTTGAATATATTTTAAATTAGCAAATTTAGCATCTGTAGGATAGTTGAGCACACAATGCATCAAACATATTTTATTTTTAGGTAGATTTAATATTTTTAATGCATACTTGATTTCATTTATTGTTGATGCACCAGTTGATATGATTGTATGTTTTCTTTTTGAAGATATTTTTTTTAACAAAGGTACATTATTAATGTCTGATGAGGAAACTTTAAAAACTTTTACAAAATCATGCTGTTGTTCAATTAAATCTAAATCAAAATAAGTTGACATATAATTTATTTTAATTTTTTTAGCTTCCTCATATAAACTTTTGTAATCATCATAATTAAATTTGTCATACTTTTTAAAAAGCTTGTATTGACTTTGAGTTTTTTCTTCTCTTAAATCCCAATAAGCTGGACTAATTTTGGAAGCTATTTTTTCTGCTTTGTAAGTTTGAAACTTGACTGCATCAGCACCTGCAGTTTTACATAAATTTATATATTTTTTTGCTAAACTTAAATTACAACTATGGTTAACTCCTACTTCAGCTATAATAGTAGGTCTGAAATTAAAAAGATTTAAATTTCCGAACTTTTTTTGCCTCATTTATTTTTTTTTGATTTTGTCATATTTTTTTTATGCATCCTGTATCTATAAAGTGGCAAAGGTAATCTAAATATTTTAAATTCTTTATTCTTAGTTAGTTTTTTCATTAAATCTATTTCTTCAAAAATTTTTTTCTCTGGCGAATACATCCCAACTTGGATCAAATCATCAATCTTTAAAATTATGCCGCATCCAATAGGTTTAGTTTCACTATTGCATCGCTCAGTAATTACTTCATTGGAATCAATTTTAAAGTAGTCACATTTTACTGCATCAAAAGTTCCTTTATTTAAATCAATGGTCGAATATAGAAAATTGATGTATTCCTCATTTATATAGTCATCAGAGTCTAATCTTAAAAAATATTTACCCTTCGATTTGAGAATAGCTTTGTTCAAACTTTTTGAAAGACCAATGTTTTTTTTATTCTTGATTATTGTTATTTCATTTTTGAACGATTCTAAAATTAAATCAGTTCTATCAGTTGAGCCATCATCAACAACAATGATTTCATATTTATTTTTATTAAATGTTTGATTCAAAGCAGACCTTATTGCTCTTCCTAAAAATTCACATCTATTAAAAGTAGGAATACAAAGTGTTACTAGTATACTCATCTGATAAATACTTATATTTAATATTTTTATAAGTACTATAAAGTATGAGAAAAGCAATTTTAATTTAATAATGATAATAATATGTAAATTATTTAAATATTATGAAAAAAGAACTTATTTTATTTTTCAAACCAGATGGAAATTTTTCGTTTAGTAAAGAAGATTATAAAAAGTTAAGAAAAAATTTTTCTAAAATAATTATTTATAAAGACAATTTTAAATATTCTACTAATTATTCATTTAACAAAAAGTATTTAAATGACATCTTTGAAAATTATAATAAATTAGGAATTAAATTAGATATTAACAAAATTTATAAAATTGATGCTTTTTTAAAAAAAGTAAGTTTAAATAAAAAAAAAATTTTTATTTCGCCATATTTTTTAAGTGGAATTATTTTAGACGATGAAATCATTTTTTATGAAATATCGAAGAAATATAAAATACAATTTTTACGACCCGAACTTTCTTTTATTAAAAATAGATATATATTATCAAAAAATATTTTTAAATATTCTTATAATCTAAAAAAAAAAACTTATTTTTCAAAAAAAAAACTTGAAAGTTTCAAAACAAATTACACTAAATCAATACAAGATTTTTCTGAAAAAAATTATAAGAAAAAATTAAATTTAAATTTTTATGAAATATTAAAGAAATTTTTAGAATTTTTTTTCAAAATTAAATTTCGAAATGCATCCCAAAATTATGCAATTGTTGTATTAAGTAACAATAATAGATTGCAAGCCTTATCTAAAAAAATTTATTTTAAAAAAGCATTATCTTCTATACTTAAAAAAACAAATTTAAATTTAATATTTTTAATTCACCCAAACACAGGACTGCTTAAATTTTTTTTAAAAACAATCAAAGATAAAAAATACATATTAAAAAATGAAAGAATATTATTTTCTTACAGACCAAAAAATTTATTTAAACTTATAAAGGAAAGTAAATTTATAATTCATCTATCTTCTAGCTTGAGTGCTCAGTCATTAATTTTAAACAAAAAAATTCTTTGTTTAACTACCAATATTCTCTATATAAGATATTTAAAAAATATTGTGTTAAATTTTAAAACGAAAAATCTTAGAGCATTAGAAAAAAAAATTAATGATAAAGAAATTTTAGAAATAGATAATTTTTTAATTAATTTATTATCAAATAGTGTCAATAGTAAAGGTGAATTTAAATTATTTATAAATAAAAATAGCTATTCTTCGAATCTCAAGACTTTTGTTCAGGATAAATATGATAAAAAAATTATACTAAACTTATTGAACGCAATTTAAAATATATTTTGTAGATTTAATTATAAAATTAATGATTTTTAACAACAAAAAAAAAAAAGAAGAATTAATTATTTTAAATATAACATCTTTTTTCCAAATTAATAACTTTCTCTCATTTTTTCTTGAAAAAAGATTGTTGGTTAAGAAAAAAATTTGTTTAGTTATTTTTTCTGAAACAATTCCGGAAAATTTAATATTAGAATTTATAGAGAATTTAAAAAAATTTGTAGATTTAGAATTTATTGACTTGAGACGTAAAAATATTGTAACAAAAAAATTTTTAAAAATTAGATACCTAAGTGTTTTTATGTATTATTTTGGTATATTTAAAAAATTAATCAATATTAAAAAATTCTATAGAGTTGAATATTTATCAACATATACTAAATTACAAATATCAAATTTAATATTAATTATTTTTCTATTACCAAATAAAATTTTTTTACTAGAGGATGGTTTGCGTGATTATGTTCCTCAACCTAAAAAATTAAAAGTTACTGCAATTTTTTATATATTTAAAAAGTTTTTGAATTTTAGTAAATGTCAATTACTTGTTTTGCAATTAGCAAATATGAGATCAGATTATTTAGGTCTATTAAAAGAACCTTTTCTTCAAGAAAAAAATTTTTTTGATAATAAAAATTTTTTTAAAAATTTTTGTAAAATAAATCTAGATCGAAACAAAGTGATTAATCCAAAATGTATATTAATTGGCACCAAAAGTACAAATCAATCATTTGAATATAATAAAAATTTATATTTACGCACATTAGAAGATGTAAAAACAAAATATAATTATGATTTTAATCAAATAATTTTTTTACCTCATCCTAGAGAAGAGGATTTGTTTTTAGAAAAATTAAAAGTATGCTTGTCTGGGATTTCAAAAATTAAATTAAATTCCTCAATTGTTGTGGAAAATTATCTTGCAAATGATAACTTGGAATTAGTCATAGGCGCATTTTCTTCTACATTGTATTATGCAAAAGTAATTTTTAAAAAAAAAAATGTTTATTATTTAGAAAATTTTAAAAACCCAAATCAAAATAATGTAAAAATTAATAAGTATGTTAGTATTTATAATTCTTTTAATATAAAGAACTATTTTAATTAATAATCAATTATGACTTTAGAAAAAAAATCAAAAATTTTAGTTACTGGTGGTGCAGGTATGATAGGTTCAAATTTAGTTAAAAAACTAGTTGAGAAAGAGTATGATGTATTCGTAGCTGATAATCTTTGGAGGGGTAAAAGAGAATATTTACTCTCAAATAAAGGGTTATTGATTATACCTGAACAAAATTTTTTTGAAGTAGACCTTAGAAATTTTGAAAATTGTCTTCAGGTTACAAAAGGTATGGATTTAGTAATTCATTTAGCAGATATTGTTGCTGGAATTAATTATGTTTTTTCAAATGAGAACACAGTTTACAGATCTAATATTTTAATTAATACGAATACATTGCGGGCATGTATTGATAATAAAGTCCGAAAATATATCTATGCAGGAACAGCTTGCTCATATCCTAAATCAAAGCAATTAAAACTAAATCCCCCTCCATTTGTCGAGGATGATGTATATCCAGCAGAGCCAGAATCTGCTTATGGATGGAGTAAATTGATGGGAGAATATGAAGCAGAGTTAGCATATAAATCAGGCTTAATTGATTTAGAAATTTTGAGACTTCACAATGTCTATGGCTCACCAGCTGAATTAGATCCATCAAAATCTCAGGTAATTCCAGCTTTGTGTAAAAAAACAATAGAGCAAAAAAATCACAAAATTTCAGTGTGGGGTTCAGGAAGGCAAAAAAGAGCATTTGTACATGTTGATGATGTGGTTGATGGTTTTATTAAAGCAATAAATAAATCCTCTAAGTATAATGGAGTAATTCAATTGGGACCAAATTATTCTACCTCAATTGCAGATATTGCCAAAAAAATAGTTTCACTATCTGGAAAAGAAATTGATATTAAATTTGATACATCAAAACCTGAAGGAGATTTTGATAGGATGGCCAACAATTCAAGAGCTAAAAAATTATTAAATTGGAGTCCGTCCACAACTTTAGATGAAGGACTAAAAAAAATCTTTAGATGGTGTCAGAAAACGCTTTCATAAAACTTTCAATGCGAATTTTATATTTAAGTAAAAATTTAGAAAAATATAAAGCAGCAAATTATCAAAAAGAATTTTTAAATGCACTTGCAAAAAAAACCTCATTGTTTGTCTATGGTCCTGGTTATATTTACTTTGACAAAAATAAAGATTTAAAACATATTATAAATATCTATGGTCCATTCGATGTTATTTTTGCAGGTCATGCATGGCTTGATGATATAAATTTAGAAATTGATCCTTGGCCTAGATCAGGTTTATCAAAAATAAAAATCAAAAAATTTTTATTTATTAACAAAGAATATACTAATTTAAGAAGAAAATTAAGATGGATAAAAGAAAATAAATTAAATTGTGTTTTCTCACATCATCAAGATTGCAAAAAATGGCAAAAGAAATGTGGAACTAAATTTATATTTATACCTTTTGCATTTGATGATAATTATTTTTTTTATTCACAAAAAAAAAGGCAATATGATCTTGCTTTTAGCGGAGTTTTGCAAAATTCAATCATAGAAGTACAGTCTGATTTAAGAATAAGAATTCTCAAACGACTTTATTTTACATTTTTCAATGTACCTTTGTTCAAGAGAAAAAAATATAGACATTTATCAATATTTTGGAATTCAATACCAAATAATTTTTGGGGTAAAATTTTATCAAAAATATTTAAATTTTATAAATTTTTAAATATAAATCACTACGCTCAACTTCAAAGAAATTCAAAAGTATATTTTAATTCTAAGTCACCCTTAAATCTTATCAGTCCAAGATATTTTGAAAATGTTGCATCTGGATGTGTTATAATTACTGAAAAAAATAATGAAATAAGGAACTTTCTTCCAAGATCTTCATATACTGAATTTTCTAAAGATCTCTCAAATTTTGATCAAATTTTAAATCAAAGTATAGCTAAATCAAATTTACAAAAAAATAAACTTAAAAAAAACTCTGCTATAGTTAAAAAAAAACATAATTGGAATATTAGGATAAAAAAAGTTTTAAAAATAATGAAAATTTTTTAAGTAAAATAATAAATAAATTAAATTGATCTCTCGGTTTTTTAATATAATTTTTATTTGTGATCTATTATGAAAAAATTAGCCATATGTATTCCTACTTATAATCGAGATAAACTTTTAGATCGTTTATTAAAATCTATACCAAAATTTAACGATATTGTAGTTTCGATTTGTGATGATGGATCAAAAGATAATACTAATCAAATTATAAAAAATCATCAAAATAGATTATCTATAAATTATATTTATCAACAAAACAGGGGAAGAGCCTCTGCTTTAAGAAAATCAATTTTAAATGTTAAAGCTGAATTCTTTATGTTGGTAGATTCTGATGATTATTTTGAAAAAGACGGTATTGAAACTATATATAATTTTATCAAAGATAATTCATCTGAAGGTTTTTTTGTTTTTCCAACTAGAATAGTAAAAAATTCAAAATCTATGGCAGTTTCACTTTCAGACATACCAAAAACAAGCTATATAACTCTTAGATCGGACTATAAGATTAAATATGATTTACAGGAAGTAATACACTCTAAAATACTTTTAGAAGTTTTATACGAAGATCCAATAGATATAAGGCGTATTCCAACAAGCTATCTCTGGTTTAAAGCCTCTGAAAAAGCAAAATGCATACCCGTTGACTGTGAACCAGTAAAAACAAAAGAGTATTTAGATGATGGTATGACCGCAAATTTATTGCCACTTAAAATACGTTATCCAAAATATATGGTTTATAAGTATAAAATTGCATTAGAAAGTAAAGATTACAGATCTCTAAGCTATAGGTTTAAATATAAAATTTTATTTTATCGATATTGTTTTCATAATAGGTCTATTAAACTTTCAAATTTTGGAGATTTCCTATTTTATTTTATTGGATTTATTTATGGTTTTTTTGATCTTTTAAGATTAGTAATATTTTTTAAGAAGTAATTATAGTAATCTAAATTATAATTTAAAAACATAATGAACACATTAAAGAAGATATTGATCCTTCTTACATCTAAGGAACGAAATAGAGCTATTCTTTTATTAGTTATGATTTTGATTATGGCTATACTTGACACTATAGGTGTAGCATCCATTATGCCATTTATAGCTGTACTTACAAATCCAGAAATAGTGGAAAAAAATTTTTTTTTTAGGATTTATTTATAATAAATCTAAAATTTTTGGAGTTGAAAATATTAATGAATTTATAATTTTTTTAGGATTTTTGGTATTTTTTGTACTGATTATTTCTCTTACATTTAAGTCTTTAACAACTTACGCTCAACTACGTTTTGCTCAAATGCGTGAACATAGTATAGGTATGCGTTTATTAAATGCTTATTTGAGTCAACCATATAGTTGGTCTCTAAGTCGAAATAGTGCTGATTTAAGTAAGACAATACTTTCTGAGGTTAATTTAATAATATTACAGGCAGTTACACCTATGATTACTCTTTTAGCAAATGGAGCAGTTGTAATTGCTATATTAATATTATTGATAATTGTTGATCCATTTATTGCATTTTTAATAAGTTTCACTCTTGGTTTATCTTATTGGATAATTTATAAATTTATTCGTATATATCTAAAAACTATTGGGGAAGAACGATTAAAAGTTAATCAATCGCGTTTTACCTCTATCAATGAAGTATTTGGTGCAAGTAAGGAGGTAAAGTTAGGTGGATTAGAAAAAAATTATATTGATAAGTTTAGTAAGAAATCTAAAATTTTTGCAAAACATCAAGCTACAGTCAAAATACTAGCTCAATTACCAAGGTTTAGTATTGAGGCAATTGGTTTTGGGGGGATGATTCTATTTATACTTTATAATTTGCTTCGAAATGAAACATTTACAAGCGCATTACCTTTAATTGCTCTTTATGCTTTTGGTGGTTATAAGATCTTGCCTGCATTGCAACAATCTTATAATTCAATTTCTAATTTGCGTTTTGCTGGTCCTGCTTTAGATAATTTATGTAATGAATTAAAATTAAATACAGAAGTTTTAAGTTATAAAAGTGTAGAACCATTATCTGTACAAAAAATTATAAGTTTGAAAAACGTCTCTTATAATTATCCAAATACAAAAAAGTCATCTATAAATAATGTAAGCTTTGAAATTTTAGCCTGTTCCAAGGTAGGCTTAGTTGGCGCAACAGGAAGTGGAAAAACCACTACAGCTGACATCATTCTTGGCCTTCTTGAACCTCAAGAGGGTTTGCTAGAGGTTGATGGAAAAGTTGTAAATGATGATAATCGAAAAGCCTGGCAAAAATCTATCGGATACGTTCCACAGTATATATTTTTAGCAGACGATACAATTACAGCTAACATTGCCTTAGGGTTAGATGTAAAAGATATAAGTCAAGAATCAATTGAACGTTCAGCTAGAGCAGCGAATATCCATGATTTTATTATTAATGAACTTCCTATGGGGTATAAAACTGTTATTGGTGAAAAAGGTGTGAGGCTATCAGGAGGACAGCGTCAACGACTTGGAATAGCAAGGGCTCTTTATAGCAGTCCAAAGGTTTTAGTATTAGACGAGGCCACAAGTGCAATGGATAACCATACTGAAAAACTAATAATTGAAGCAATAAACAAACTAAGAGAAAATACAACAATTGTATTAATTGCTCATCGTTTAACGACTATAAAAAATTGTGATAAAATTTTTTTATTAGACAAGGGCAAGCTAATTAGTCAGGGAAGTTATGATCAATTAATTAGGTCCAGTGATTTGTTCAATAAATTTGCATCAGATTATTAATTTTACTCATCACTAAATTCTTTTAATTGTATTTATTATTGCTTAAAATCTATAATTAGAATATTAAGATTTTGTGTCAGATTTAAACAATATGAGTAAAGTTGAAGAACTAAGTACAATTGAGATAATTTTAAATTTTTGGAAATATAAAAAATCTTTTTTTTATATTTTAATACCACTCTTTATAATTAGCTTCTTCTCAACACACCTTTTTCCCAAAAAAAATATAGTTCAGGTCAGACTTGTTGATCCTTTTTTAATAAATCTAAATGTTTATCCATTTGAAACCCTGTACAACATAGAACTTGATTTAGCATCACTTCATTTAGAAAAAATAATTGCAAAAACAACACGAGAGAAATTTAATTACAATCTTCATTTTTTTAGAAATAATTTAATGGCGCATAATAACTTAATTGATTTTTCAAAAATGAATGATGAACAATACAAATTATATGATTATGTCAATAAAGAGAAAATATCTGTAAAAATTGATATTCGAGATGAAAACATTTATTCTTTAACATTGCCTGCCAGTAAAAATAATGAGACCTTTTTTAAAGAATATTTAATCTATGTTCATAATCTCTCTTTAGAAAAACTTCAAACATCTCTAATTGATTTTGAAAACAAAAACTTATTATTTTTAGAGACTGAGCAAAAATATATTCAATTTCTTTATTCTAGTTTGTATGAAAATTATATTAACTCTGAAATGACTACTGTTGATGAAAATAATATAATAAAAAAAAATTTAATTTTAATTCAGAATTTTCAAAAGGAAAAAAAAAAACAAATAAATGAAAATATATCTTTAATAAAAAACATAAAAAAAAATTATATTAAAGAATTAATTGCTGATGGACCTGTTGTAAGAACTGAAGGTTCAAAAATTCATAATTTTACTAAATTTATTCTTCCAATAATTTTAAGTTTAATTATCTACTTTTTTTATGTTTTAATTAAACTTACTAGAAATGATACTAAAAGTTGATTTCTTTAAATTTTAATCAAATTAGAATTTTATCTTTTTTATCTTGTGCAATAGTTCCTTTGTTGGTCACAGGCCCTTTTTTGCCAGATTTAACATTAAGCCTTCTATCTTTGTGGTTTTTATTTTTTATTTTCAAAAATAAGTCGTTCTACTTGCTTAAAAATAAATTTTTTTATTTTTTTATGGTATTTTGTGCATTTTGTATTTTCTCTTCATTAATGTCAGATGACATTTTGTTTAGTCTTAAAAGTTCATTATTTTATTTTCGTATAGGTGTCTTCTCTCTATTTATTTCTTATCTAATCAGCATAAATAAAAATATTTTAAAACATTTTTATTATACTTTTATTTTTACATTTAGTTTATTGATTTTTTATGCATTTATTCAGTATTTTTTTGCGTTGCAAGATCACCCATACAGGATCTCATCCTTCTTTGGAGATGAATTGATTTTAGGTTCGTATTTGTCAAGATTATTGCCACTTATAATTGCTCTATTTTTTATGCGGCAAAATAAAAGTAATGTGGAAAATCTTTTCTTTTTGACATTTTTGGTAGTTACATATTTTTGTATATTTATAACTGGGGAAAGAGCAGCTTTTTTTTACATTAATATGTCATTATTATTCTTAATTTTTTTTATAAGATTTAATTTTAAAATTTTTATTCCAATAATAATTATTATTGCCACTATTACATCTATTTTTATTTTTACCAATACAAATAAAGAATTTAAAAAACTTTTAGTTGAAAGATATACAATTAACATCTTAAGTACAATGAACCTTGATACAATTTTAAACAAAGAAAAAAAAATGGATCAACTATCAATCAAAAAAAATTCTGAATATTTAGATACTTTTCTTACAAATCAAAAAAGAATAAATAAAGGAAGGAGTGAATTTATAATTTTTACTAGTGGTCATGAAACACTGTACAGAACTGCCTTCAATATGTTTCTTGATCGACCAATTATTGGTCATGGTCCAAGAATGTTTAGAATTAAATGCAGCGATCCAAAATATGCAGAAATAGTGATAACTTCTAAACATGGTTCTTGCATGACACACCCTCATAATTTTTATATTCAGTTATTAGCTGAAACAGGAATTATTGGTTTTTTCTTTTTATTTTTTTTATTCATTTATATATCTTTTCTATCAATTAAATATTTGTATTTTAATTTTGTAAAAAAAACGAAAATTTATTCAGATTCTAATATCTGTATTTTGGCATGTTTATTAATTACGACTTGGCCGATCATTCCAAATGGAAATTTTTTTACTAATTATTTAATAATACTTTACTCTCTGCCAGTAGGTTTTTTAAAAAAAGAAAAAATTTAGAAAATTATACTTATAGTAATTAAAGTTAAAAATGATATTTAATAACTAATAAATTATAATGAAAAAAGCTCTTATTACTGGAATTACCGGCCAAGATGGATATTACCTATCTAAATTTCTTTTAAAAAAAGGTTATAAAGTCTTCGGTATTAAAAGGAGAACCTCATTAATTAATACCCAAAGAATAGATGAGTTTTTTAACAACAAAAAACTTCATGATAAAAAATTTATACTTTTTCATGGTGATATGACAGATAGCTCAAGTTTAATAGGCATCCTAAATAAAACCAAACCAGATGAAATTTATAATCTAGCCGCACAAAGCCATGTTCAGGTTTCTTTTGAAATCCCAGAATATACAGCTAATTCGGATGCAATAGGTGTTTTAAGATTACTCGAAGCTGTAAGGTCAACCAATTTGATAAAAAAAACAAAAATTTATCAAGCATCAACTTCAGAACTTTATGGTAAGGTAAAAGAAATTCCACAAAATGAAAATACTCCATTTTATCCCAGAAGTCCCTATTCTGTTGCAAAACAATATGCATATTGGATTGTAGTAAATTATCGTGAGGCTTATAAAATGTTTGCATGTAATGGAATTTTATTTAACCACGAATCTCCACTAAGAGGAGAAACATTTGTTACAAGAAAAATCACAATGGGACTTTCAAGAATTAAATTAGGTTTACAAAAAACAATTGTTTTAGGAAATTTAAATGCGAAAAGGGATTGGGGCCACGCGCAAGATTATGCTGAAGCGATGTGGAAAATGATGCAACTAAAAAAACCCGATGATTTTGTGATTGCAACTGGAAAACAGTTTAGTGTTAGAGATTTTATTAATATTTCTGCGAAATATTTAGATATTAGTATAAAATGGGTTGGAAAAGGTATTAATGAAAAAGGTATTGATAAAAAAACTGGCAAAACAATCATTAAAGTAGGAAAAAGATATTTTAGACCAACCGAAGTTGATTCTCTTTTAGGGGATGCAAGAAAAGCAAAAAGAATATTAAAATGGAAACCAAAAATTTCTTTTAATCAATTGGTAAAAGAAATGGTAACTAAAGATTTATATAAAGCTAGATTAGAAGAGAAAATTCATTTAAATAAATCTAACATTAATGCCAAAATCTAAAATTTTTGTTGCTGGCCATAAAGGAATGGTTGGAGCTTCAATTACAAAATTATTGTTAAAAAAAGGATATAAAAATATAATTACAAAATCACATTCAGAATTAGACTTAACAAATCAAGCAAATGTAATTAGTTTTTTTAAAAAAAAAAAAATTGATCAAATATACCTAGCTGCAGCAAAAGTTGGTGGTATTTATGCAAATTCTAAATTTCCAGCTGAATTTATCTATGAGAATTTAATGATAGAAGCAAATATAATACACTCTGCTTTTTTATCAGGAATTAAAAAAATTTTATTTTTAGGATCAAGTTGTATTTATCCAAAGAATAATAAAATTCCTATAAATGAGGAAGATCTTTTGTCTGGAAAACTAGAGTTTACCAATGAGCCTTACGCAATTGCTAAAATTGCAGGTATTAAAATGTGTGAAAGTTACAATCGACAGTACAGTAAAAGTCATGGCATTGATTATAGATCTGTAATGCCTTCTAATCTATATGGTCCTGGAGATAATTATGATTTAAAAAACAGCCACGTAATACCAGCTTTAATAAAAAAATTTCATTTAGCCAAAAAAAAAAAATCATCTTTTGTTATTATTTGGGGAACTGGAAAACCAAAAAGAGAATTTTTGCATGTGACTGATTTGGCTAGTGCCTGCATACATATTATGAACTTAAATAAAAAATCATATTATAAAAATATTGGTTCTTTTAGCACTCATATAAATGTTGGAAGTGGTGAGGAAATAAGCATAAAAAAATTAGCAGAGCTGATTAAGAAAGTAATTGGTTATAATGGCAAAATTAAATTTGATCCAAGTAAGTCTGATGGAACTTTGACAAAATTAATGAATAATAGTCGTATAAAAAAACTTAATTGGAAAAATAATATTAATCTAGAAGACGGTATTAAGAAAGTTTATTCACAATTTGAAAAAGAGAATAATAGTAAATAAAATTTTGATTCAAATTAAGATATAATCAAACTTATTTTTAAAAATGAAATATGTTGCTTTAATAAATTATTTATTTTCGTATATCAGAAATAGCTTTTTTTCAATATTTAGTTTTATTGTATTAAAGCTTATTTCAAAAAGAAATATATTGGAACTTACAGCCACACTTAAGAATAAAAAAGTTCTTGTATTAGGCACAGGACCCAGCCTTGATCAAATAAAT
>MDTB01180898.1_pt1 | contig 15796 bp, 8 predicted proteins | sample 811161 | NCBI WGS metagenome assembly MDTB01 (sample SAMN05326650, study PRJNA326480) | marine metagenome | isolation source: seawater | place: Mediterranean Sea | collected 2009 | reverse complement strand
TGCGGATCTTAAGCGGCGATTCTTTTTGCGCCTCGAAACATTTTTGCTCAAGTCACGAGCTCCTCTATCTCACTGATATCTGTAGGGATAACGAGCCGTGTTCCTGCTGAGAGCTGCAAACCCCAGCCTATGTTACTGGCTGCAGCAATGACCCACCAAAGATTGCCGTCTCCGTAAACTCGACTAGCTACGATGTCCAGCCTTTCGTCATCTTTTAGAAACTCAGTTCTTACTGACAAGTTACCTAGACGAACTTGCTGACGGATCTCATTTACAGCGAACGCAGTACCGAAGGATCGGCCTCGATTAATCAAGTCGTCGTCAGTGTATCTACTAAATGACATCTTTTATCTCCTGGGGTCTAGGTGTTTCCGCTGAAAAAGTCTGGTCGCAAATCCTTTGTTATGTCCTTGGTCTGCTTGTTGTACCGTTCAAGGGGGTTGTTTTCTACTTCCTTTTCCGTGCCTTTTTCAGTTTTGTAAGTTATCTCTTGCGTGTCTCCTGCGACAGCGTTCGAGATGTCACCTACCTGATAAACTGGTGCGCGGTTGTAACCTTGATGATCCAGACCAGGCGCGATGTCGTGGGTCGGTTCAAAGGAGACGCTGACTTCTACCATCTTGGGCGCCCGAGATCCCGGATCTACTTCCCAAGGATATTCTCGGTTTATCCAGTTAAATCCGACTCTAGAAACAAAACCTGGCAGCCCTTTTCCTCCGCTTTCCTCAAAGGCTCTAACTACAGCATTTCCGTTAGGGCCGCCCTGTAAGAAAGCGTTAACAGCGTCCTTGTATTTCTTATTAAAGGGCCTGGAGTCAGATATCGCTGTAGCAGCTTTAAGCTGTTCTCTGACTAAGCTGAGGCCTGCAGGGATAATAGTGGCATCAGCATGATTTAGCTTATAGCTTGCATTGACTAGCTTTGTGGTACCTGCGACAGCATCTTCAAAAGATGCGTAAAGATCTACATCGTAAACAACGTTCTTGTTGCCTAGCGCTGTACCAAGGAGCCCGCCGGCGCTGAGGCTTCCTGCTGTTACTTTGGCGTAAATATCGCGGTATGGCAGGTAGAATCTATTTGGAGGCTGGAATGCTGCCGCAAATCCTCCAAAAGCCTCAGACAGTAGTCCTTCTGCCTTGTCGAGATATCTTACGTTTGGATAAGAAAGACGAACAACATCTCCGGGCTTTAGGCCCGAACTTGCAGTCCTTAAATCTGAAATGTCAGGTTTTGTTTTAGCAAGACTGACAAGTTCTTTTACAGCCGACATAATTGCCGTGCTTCGATCGCCGGATTTGGAAAGCGCAGCCTCAAGCTTCTTAAGGTCATCTTCAGAGCTTACGTCAGATGGAGCAAAACTCTCTGTCCCTAAACCAAAAAGTCTAGACAGGTTAAACCTTGAATAATTTGTTTTGATTACGTCACCGATTCTCAGCCTGATCATAGGTGATCCAGCCATAATCTGAGAAAAAGGCATTACAAAGCTTGACTCACCGTCGCCGCCGGATTGACCCTTGACTGTTCTGCCCTTGGTGTACTGCGGGTAAAGCAGCGTAACAAGCTTATTAATCTTGAACCACATCTCATTAAAATCTTCTCTGTTAGTTGCGGCGATGAAAAAGCTAAATCGAATACTCCGATTAGTGTCACGATAAATTCTAACTGGATCGGCGCGCCCAATCAGGTTTTGAGATTGATAGTTGGCACTGTAATCATCTGAGAGGTTGTTGAGGAACGCGTGGAACGAAACGATCTCGTTTGTACGAAGGTCGTGGAAGTAGAAGGGTACATACTCAGCTTCTAAGAATTGCTCATGGCGAATGACATCTTTCCGAGAAAGCTTTTTGGCATCTTTTGTCGGTGTTTTTGTCACTGCTTCCATTCCGCCGTGAGCGACGCTAGCGTTAGAGTTTCCTTGTAAGCTTTGCATTGCAGAGGAAATGCTAGGCGGCAATAAGTAAAGAGAAGGAGTTGAGCTTCCCCTCCATGCCAACCTGAGTGAGGTGGCGCTTTCGCCTACGCCTGTTCCGTCTCTACTCTTCATCGCGTGATATGCAGGCTTATAAGGAGATTGGAGCCTAGGAGTTCCCTTGGGACCTAACTCACCGGAAGGGCCAAGCTCATCCACCTTGAAAGGTGACTCGTCCTTCATGAGAACTGAATCTCCGAGAGCTGCAAGGGTATTAGCAGCAGCGATCAGCTTAGAACGCTTTAAGATATCAAGGTAGTGAAGAGCTCCAGCGACTCCGTTTTCTTGTGCGCCGTATTCTTCAAACTCTCTAAACATGGAATCTATGCCGCGGCGGACAGTTCGAGCAAAAATAAGGTAGTAACCCGGGCTCTTAGCAATGTTGAAGAGAGCGCTGGCAACTGCCCTTGCATCGAATGCACCTCCGCCGATTCCAAAAAGTGCTAGAATGCCTCCCTGCACCGCTTTTGAATAGCTTTCTCGGGTCTGAATAAGACCTAGATCGGGCGTAAGCTCCTCGACAATGGCGCCCAAGAGGTTGGTGCTCGGCTTCTCCATGTAGCTGCCTAGAGTGAAAGGTTTACCACCGGGTGCTGGGGCTTTATCACCCGTTAAACCTGCCGATACTAATCCTAGAATCGCAGATCCTCCTGATAAAATTGCAGCCACCACAGCTAATGATCCAAGTGCTTCGGCGACCATTAGTAGATTGCTCTTATCAAACTGGAAGTCCGGGTTGTTCATTTGGCCAAAGGTTCTGATTTCCTCAAGACCGGGCTCATCAAACCTGCCTCGAGGAGTTGCTTTATTCTTATCAAAGAAATCAGAACTAATGGTGCCTAAAAAATCATCCACGTTCTCTCCGGACAGCTCGCTTGGGCGGAGGTTCATAACTCTTGTGGGGTCTTCATCTGCAGCAATCTGAGTGAATTCGAGAGTAGCTGCCTTCATGAGATTTTGACCTATATTCTTAAGGTCTTCAGGATCGAAAGACCCTGGAGCATCTGGGTTGTAATTGCCTAGCAGCGGCTGCAAAGATCCCATGACTTGTTCGTCTGGATTTTGTCCTACCGGTGCGTAGGGGTTACTGTCTTTTCCTACTGCAGAAAACCGGTTTGACTCCAAGATTCTCGAACTGATCTGACGTTGAGGCGTGTTTCCCGGGTCGGCCTTTCCACTGTATAGGGGGCCTTCTGCACCCTGCGCCCATGATGCTCTAGCCCAGGGGTTATCGTCTGCCGGGCTGCCGCCTGCAGGCTCTACGGTCGATAAGGCTTTCGAGCCAAAGACCTTTTGCTCTCCTGCAGGAGCTGTCTCCGGCTCTGCAGATATCCTTCGACCTGGCGCGCCCTTCTTAATGAACTGCCCTAGCTTCATAGTGGATTGTCGATCTAAAGTCTGCCTTCTCAGTTGGCTAGACAGGAAAGCAGTGCCGTCTTCATTCAGGCGACCTTCCAGGGGGAGTCTAAACTGATTCATTTCAGAGTTTGTGATCGCACGAGTCCTGAGCCCTATGATGCTCAGGGGCACAAAACGACCTCCGAGGCGCGGACCTGGCTGAAAAGGCAAGTCGTCATAACCTGACCTTTCTAGGTCAGCGAGGGCTTCGTAGTTAGCGTTTGCTGCGATGAAATTATTACCTAGCGCACCGTCACCTGAGCGCTCTTCTGGGACAAGGATTCCCTTCTTTCCGGCAGCATCAGGATTTTCGACAGGCCCTGGTACGCCTGGTGGGGAATTTCCTGCAGGATCATCTATAGCCACGTGCTACTCCAAAGAAGTCTATCGAGTTTAGGGTACATTCTTAAATAACCCTTCAAGTTAAAATCAGCCTTTGTTTTCAGAATCGCTTTTAGCCTTTGCCGCCACAGCATTGCGAAGAACTCCGGTCACTTTCTCGGCGAAGCCCTCCAGGCGTGCCCTTAGAACTTCCTTCTGCTCAGGAGGCATAGCCTCTATGATCGCTTGCACCAGTGGGTCCCGCATTACGCGTTGGACTTCATCGTTTTTACGATACGGATCTTTAGGAATCATCTTGCTCATATTGAAGCTCTCCCGGTGTAATTCAGAGGACTTTGACCGCCATTAGCTTGGGTTATCATGCCCATTGTGTTCCCAACGCTGCCACGCGGTCCCGGATTGCCTCTGGCAGCTGCTTGTGCGACAACATCATTCTCCATGACAACGTTAACGATAACATTGGGCGCAAAATCACCAGAGACCTGGGCCGCTCCTGCTCGCATACCGCCGGCGTCGATGCCTACCGGAACAGTGGCTCTCGCTACCATTGGGGTGCCAGCAACAGCACGGGCGGCTTGTGCGGCGGTGAAGAGATCGGGTGTTGATTGAGCAAGCTGCGCGATCATGTTCGCAGGATCTGACAGCGGGCCGCCGGGCTGAACGCCCATGATAGTGTCATTGGCACTGGGCTGTATCAAGTCTCCTGAATCTGTAATAATAAAATCTCCGGCTGCTTTGGCAGACTCGGGAAATATGATAGCTAGCTGCCTAAGCAATTGTTGCATTAATTTAGAATTGCCGGCCAAGAAATCGTACAGGCTTCGAAGTGCCTGCTTTCCAGAGCCTTTAACTCCAGTTGCATCATCAAATAATTCTTTGGCTCCGCGTGTTAGATCCGCGCCTATTTGATCAACCGCGTTGGTTAGCTTGACTCCTCCCTCTGACAGCGCAGTGGCGAAATCTTTAAATCCGTCTGCAAAACCTATGTTAGGGTCAGCGAGAGGTTGAAGTGCTGCGTCAACCATCTTTAGGACACCTTCGTTGGCTTCGGCCAGGCCAGTAAAGAGACTGTTTATAGCCGGCTCTTGGTTTTCAAGGACTCGTTGCATAGTCTGTCCGCCGATCTGGAACATTATCTTAGCTTGATCCCTGACGATTCGTCGTCGTCCTTCTGCCCCTAAAGCTCGATCTACTAGAGCTGTTTGAATCTCAGAAGCCGAGGCAATATACTGCTGTATCTGCGGACCGAAAGAACTTAGGAAGTCATTGCTTAGTTTGGCATTCTCACCTTGCAGCTGTGTGATGCGGGCCAGCTCTTCATCTCGAGATTTAACTGGTCCTTTCACGTCCATTAGCTTGTCAATATTGCCACTACTCATCGCCTTTAAGATGTCTTCTTCTGGAAGGCCGCCCGTCAAGTCTGAGAAGTATTTGAGTTCAACACGACTAAAGTTGGTAACATCGATGCCGGCGTTTAGCGCAGCCTCTTGCAGCATCTTCAAGCGCTCTGTGGGATCCTCTTCCTGAAAGAGCTCGAACGCATCTACGTTTATGCCAAAGGCCTGTGATAGCATAGCAGCGCCTTCTGCTGCTTTATCAAAGCTATCAAACACATTGAGCTTAACAACACCCTGGAGAGATACGCCGAGTTTTTGAGCCTCTGCTGCAACCTTCGCGATCTCGGAGGTTGAGAAGGTTCCAAAGTTAGCGAAATCCTTCCGCATCGTCATTGTTGCTTTTGCTACTTGCTTTTGGTTGACATCGTAGGCTTTTGCCATGTCTCTAGAAGCTTCTGCGGCGACGGCCATCTGGCCCTCTACGGTGGTTCCAAAGATAACCGCCATGTTACCGAAACCAGAAAGATCTTCAGCGCTAGCTCCTAAAACTTCCTGCAAAGTCAAGAGAGCTTTCTGTGACCCCTCAAGCTGGCCTGGTATAGCATTAATTACAGGAGCGAGACTTTCAGCTGCAGTCCTAAAAAGCTCAAAAGCCTTTTGAGAGCCTGCTATACCTGGGGGCAGAAACTTAAGCGGCTCATTGACATTGTCTAAGCGATACTCAAGCTTTAAGATCTCTTGGCCCAGTTCATCGGTTCCCTGCATAAGCCGGCCCGATAAAGTGTCAGCGAAATCGCCCGCTTCAGTTCGAACTTGACCAAAAGAAGCAACCATTTTCTCTGACTGCTCGTCAATTCCTTTTTGGAGCCTCTCATAAAGGTAGTTGGTCGCGCCAAATGTTCTAAAAACTTGAGTCACAGCGACGGCGGCGCCGAACATATTTCTAAACTGAGTAGCTGTACCGTCTGCTGCTTTCCCTGCATCAGACTGTGCGCCGGCGAGTTTATTGGTTGCTTGTGCTGCAATATCAACTGCGCCTTTGACATCTCTCATTGTGTCCTTGAACTCACCCTCGGCTTTAGTCAGCTCTTCTATTTGGTCAACTTCCGCCTGATTAGTCTTTAGCGCTTTTTTCTTTTCTTGGTCGAGTTTTATACGAGCAGCGCTAAGTTGACGCACAGATCTTTGAGCATCTGCGCGCAAATTATTCATTTTCGTCATATTGCCTAGAGTTTGCTCGTCAGCATCCCGAATTGCTGCAGAAGCTTTCCTGGCTTCTTCGGCCAAGGCCTGGTAATTTTTTAGTGCTTCTTCTAACTGGTCGATAATGCTCATAATTTACACAGAAGTTTAGGCTCAATGGAGCGCAATATAGCATAAGTATTCACTAAGTGAATCTTCTGGTACGAGAAGGACCCTCGGGCCTTGATTTATTAGTCATCATGCGAGAAGCCGGGTCGTTATGGTGCGCGGCTCTAGACTGTGTCGAGTTCTTGTCTGCGGCTTTCTTAAACTCTTTGGAAATACGATCTATAAACCAGGTCCTGTACGTGACCGGTATCTTATAGCACTCTGAGTATGTGAATCCCCCGTAGTACATCATCAGAAATGCGTGTTCTAGAAAGAGCTGCCTGTCCTCAGGCTTGAGGCCAAAAAAAGTTTGTCCCTATAGGAAGGGACACCTCCTCTTCATGCTGGCAGTAATCGCATTTAAAGTTGACAGTCATGTCAACACCAGGCTCATTTTCTTCTAAGAATTTTCTAATGGTCAGCGAGTCCGCTGCAGGCATGTATCGGACAAACTGCGAGATCTTGCTCTTATCAGGATCTCCGTCCAGGTGTGTAATACTACGCATCAACTGGTCGGTCACCAAGTTTTCAGCGCCGATCCCTTGCTTCTTCTTGCGCTCATTAACGACTGCTGATTCTTCCTCATCTTGGCCCGTCTGGAATCTCACAACAACGCTCTTGCCTGATACAGGGAGAGTTAAGCTAAAGCCGTTCTCACCGATAGACTCAGGATCTACATTGAGAGGTTTAATTCCGAGATCAGAAAGGTTAAAACCGGCAGGTTGCTTGATCTCGCAGTTGCTGCAGCGCATTTCAACGTTATAAGTTGCGCCATAGCCGGTGATTCGAATTGCGATCATCAGGGCATTTCTATCACCTGAAACGAGAGAGCTTGCATCGATGCTTTGGTCTATCAGGCATGACTGGATTAGTCTTGTGATTACTGTGCCGTTCTTGATCAAAGCTCGGGATGTTAAGATATCTTCCTCTCGGGCTGTCATCGCACGAATTTCGACAGTCGTCTTCCTGTGGAGTGGATGCCCTACTGGATAAGCTAAACCCTGCGAGGGTAGAGGCACAGTCTCAACTGGAATGTCATACCCCAGATCCTGCTGCAATCTTTCTAAATTAGGTGCCATCATCTGCTCGTGCACAGACTGGGCTCCAAATACGTCATTTCTTGACATATCGTCTCCTTACGTATAAGATTGTATTACAGGCGAGAAGCCTGTTAAAACTTTCTAACTATTTTTTATCTTGAGAATTAGTACTGAAGTACGCAATTATCAAAGCGAAGTGTTAGAGAAATCTCTGCAGCATCATTGGTGTCATAGTTAAGGTCACCGTAGTTAGCTTCCGTAATGAAAGCACCCTTGACGTCCCAAAGCTCTACGACCGTACCGATAGGATCAAGCATCTTGATCTGGCAATCGCGCTTGTAGAAGTCAGCGTAACCTGAGCGACCTGACACTGATTCAAAGTGAGTACGGACCCACTCCATCACCTGCTGTGCGCCGGAAGGAGCGATCGGATCGTACAGTGTCACACCCATCGTACCGAAGGTTGTACGACCAGCAAGGTAACGCGTGTGGTTAATGAAAGGCATAGGAACCTCATTAGTGCTGATCGTTGGTCGGTTCGCGGTCTTCATAAGGAAGGCATCAACGCCCTCGATGGCGAAGACCCATCGAAACTTGCGTTTCGGTTCAAACTTATTTGGTAGCATCTCAGCAACAGAAAGAGTCTCAGCCATCATTATCTCCTAGGTGACACGTTATAAATATACGCTTCCGACAAAAACGTCATCAAATACCGTCAACCCCCGCATTAGTAACGACAAAGTCAAGCGAAATAAATTCTGCAGTTCGTGTAGGTTGCAAGAATATTTTTCCTCTAACAGTGTTGTTTTCAATGTCTGTCTGCGTGGTAGTACTAGAATCTATCACCACGCGGAAGCGGTCAAGACCCTGGTTCTGTTGCACCTGCTGCAGGATAGGCGTTACCCGTGCACTGAAGGCTTGAAGTGTTGCTTCTCTGTTTGGTTCAAAGATAAAGTCTCTAGCCACATCGCGGATCTTGCGTCGAACGTCGATCAGAAGTCTCCTGACATTGACTCGATCAAGAGCAGTTGCTGCCGCTTGCAGAGTTCTCTGTCCGAATACCACTGGCCCGTCGGATCCTGGGAAGGTTTGTATCGTATTGATCTTCTTGTCGCTGAGCGTGTCAGCATTTGTAGAATTAATTGGTGAAACCGCAGCAGATTCACCTCCGGCGATGCTACCTCTTCGGAAGCCTGCTGGTGCGAACCACGGGTGACCCTCTTTGTCATTGAATCCAAAAGCGCCTAGTACACCAACTGATGGCGGTACGCGTACGGTTGACGTTTGAGTCACTATGTTTCTCGTCACATTGTCCAGAATCTTAGTCTGAACGTTCATGTTGACATCTGGGAAGTATGCTGCAGCGAAGGATGAGTCCAGGGTCCTTTGACCAAAAATTCTTGCTGTGTTAGCAATGTTGATTCTCTGGTTAGATCCTGTCACCACTGAGTTAAGCTCATCTCGCTCTTCGATATCCATGATGTACATCGCATCGAATCGATCCTCAACAGTGGTAATAGCCTGGTCAGTGACCGCTTCATGCCGGATGCCTGGAATAGCAAGCAGCTGGATGTCTGCGTCTGATTTCTCACCCATGATAGAGAGAGCTTTTCTGTAGGCGGCTACGGCAGGACCGCTAGTTTGACCTCTGTTAGCGTCTAACATCTCTCCGATCACGGCATTGTTATTGATAGCCGATTCGTTCTTATCGAAGATGTTAACACCATCGAATCCACCCTGCATCGGTAAGACGAATTTAGCTAGGCGTGTGGCTGCAGGTGCTGCCAAATCGTCCACTTTAAAGGCACGTGTCTTGGCATCGGCATCTGCAACAATGGCTCCTGCTCTCACGTAAGCAGTGCTACCTGTAAGCGCTTCATCATTGTCTACCATTAATCCGTCTGAGCCTGTTACGACTCTGACGTTTTCAAGGGTGAATCCGTTGTTATTAAATCTATCACAGTCCAGAATGAAGCCATTCTCATCATTTTGTCCTGCATTGTTACCGGTAAGAACGTTGAGAGATGACTTAGAAAAGTCCGGGAAGTACTTAGTGAGACTGCTAATGGTAGGGTTAATTACCCTGCTCTTGTTCGGCTCAGTAAGGCTCGCCTGCTGTGTAAACTGAACGCCCCAGTACAGCCTTCGATCTGGAGTCTGCCTAGGTGAAGCGCCTACGTTCAAGTTGAGTCGGAATGGGACAGGCGGCTGGACGGCAGAAGCCAGAGATATACTTGTGTTCTTAGGTAGAGAGTCTGGGGAGATAAACCGGTCGTTTCCAGCTATCTGCACATCAAATGGGTGGGTAAGCCCCTGAGATCCTGACGTATTTAAGTGCGCAAGGCCTCGGAATCCGATTGGCAGAGCCTCAGGATCTATAGATCCGTTATCAACCTCAGCGCCCATTGAAACTCTAATCCTAGAGGAAACGTTAGGATATTTTCCTTCTATCACAAGCTTCTGTGACGTCTCTGCCTTGTCAAAGTCGAAGAACAGATTTTGATCACCAATCCTGCGAGCGATATAGTTTGTGGAATCAGGATTTAAGCTCAGACCGCGATGTGATTCATAAACATATTGCTCCGCGTCAGTGTCATAGAAATCTCTGACTATGAGATCAAACTGTCCGTACTTATCTACCGGGTCAGTGGACTTAGCTAGGCCTTCGATCGCGATCTTGTACTTGGTGTTAGATCCTACCGTATCACTCGGTCGACCTTTGGTTACGCCATCTGATAGCATGTGAACCTGGAACAGATTCTTTGAAATTCCACCAAACTTCTGCGATACCACGAAGGGAGATGCTGCAGTCTGGAATCTTTCTCTAAAGTTCTCGTAGTTAGGAGATGCTGCTCCTCCCGTGTCTCTGCCTAGAGCTCCTGTCAAGAGGAACACATTGTCACTTGATCCGGAGTATTGAGTATCATCTTTGGTAATGAATTCAGGGCTTCCGTTCACCATGTTAGACCCTGAAGGTGTGGAACATGTCCCTGTAACAACTGCAAAGGAAGAGTGGATGTCGTAGTGTGCATAAAGCACATGACCTTTTTTCTCAAGTAGCTGAGGATCTTTATTAAAGACAGAAGCAAAGTAATCTTTATCAGAGGGGTCCAGCGATGCTGTAATTGCGCGCTGAGTTAGCGCCTGGGAGTTAAATCCCACTTGAAGCATTGTGAACTTTGGACTCCCTTGAGCGTAGTTAACAGTCCCTGTAAGAAATCCTATATCTGCACCACTATCTGACGTAGAAAGGGGGTCATTGTCGGTTCCGTCTCTTGAGCACGATAATCTCAACGTGACCCCTGAAGCTGCTAGAATGACGCCTCGAAGAATAGAAACCGAAGAGCTAACGTGCTGCTGTTGCTGCAGTCCCTGAATTCCGGCATCTTGAAAAATCGTGGAACCAGCTGATTCAGACATGTAGCACCCTAGGAAGTAAGCTCTTCCTGGTGCGCCGGCCAGCAAATTAGTGGATCCCTGTCCTGTGTTGGCAAATGTATTGTTTCCTAGCAGTCCGTTTGCTTGCGGCAGTTGTTCGCCGGCGATGAATCCTGCTCGAGCAACCTGCCCTGTAGAAGAATCACGCTGCTTACCGTCGCCGACGCCTAGGACCCTCGTGTATGTTAAGGCGCTTCTATTAGCTAGCCACTGTTGAGCTGCTAAAGGACCAAACTGGGTGCCGTCGGCGAATCCAAACTTGCTTTCAAATTCACTAAAATTTGGTACTGTGATTGGTACAAAGGCGGGGCCTTCTTGAGATGTACCAATGATTCCCGCGGGGACTCCTTGAAGAACTATTGGCTCAGGACCAGACTGGTCAATTTCAAAAGTTCTAACACCGGGAGTTTTAAAAGTGCGTTCGGCCATTACAACCTCTCCATTACTTGTCTATTCATTAATCAAAACTTACGCCAGCATTCGTAATAATAAAGTCCAAAGATATAAACTCGATTGATCGAGTCGGAACTATTACGATACGCCCGTTAAGCTTGTTGGATTCGATATCTTCTTGTGAATTGTTTGATTCATCCATTATGACTTTAAACTGCTCAATTCCGCTTTGAGCTTGAATAACAGCCAATAATGGGCTTACCTGCGCTACAAAGCGCCTTCTCAGCTGTGGGGTGTTTTGCTCAAAGACAAAGTTGTTGGCAACATTAACCACTTGACGCTTCACTTCAAGTAAAAGTCGTCGAACATTAACTCTATCGAGTGCTGATTTTGCTATCTGTAGCGTTTTTTGCCCGAAGATCACAGGGCCTTGATTCGGGAAAGTTGCGATTGGATTAATCCGGGCGTCATAGAGGTCGTCTCTGTCTCCGGCTGTTAGTCTGACCGCTGCGGCTGAAACATTTGAGAGAGCGCCTCTGTTAAATCCTGCCGGGGCAAACCACGGGAAGGAGACCCTATCATTAAAGGAGAGGGCTGCAAGACCCGCGACCGAAGGAGGAACTTCTACATTGGCACCAGACTCATCATCCCTAATGATCACATTAGGGAAATAAGTTGCGGATGCGTTGTTATCCACAGTCCTTCTCTCAAACTCCGTCTTCGTCTTAGCGACGTCAGCTCTATTTCCATCACCTGCGTAGATTCTAGTTCCAGCATCATTAAATTCTGGAAGATCCATTAAGTAGATTGACATGCCGTAGTCTGAGTTCTTTGTCATTGCGTGGTCAGTGACAAACTTCTCTCTAATGCCCGGTATAGCCAGAATGTTAGTTCTAACAGTGCTTGGATCAGTCATTAGGTTGACTGCTGCCTTGTAAGACATAATACCGCTATTAGAAATACCGGATCCTGCCATGTTAGTAGTAAGCCCGGGCGACGTAAACGTGCTAGCTGCGCCGCCGCCAGTGTCGAAGGAAACTGATTTATCATCCAGGCGGGCAGCGTTCTTGTCAAGAATATTGGTTCCGTCAAAACCCCCGTAGAAAACGTTTGTAAACTTCAAGAAATCTGTGAATCTATTAAACGTTACTGACGACGTCTGTGCTGCAAGCGTAGCAAAGGTAATTCTATTGGGGCGGTTTGGATCGTCGATCACATAAGTTCTCTCCGAAAGGGGCTTTCCGTTTCTCAGGTAAGCTGTTTCTCTCATTATGTCTTTTACAGATCCTGTGAGCTCAATATCAGCATATGCAGCTGTATCATTTCCGCCCGCCTGGTTGTACAGAGCCACACGTGCGAGAGTAAATTTATTGTTATTGAATTCATCAGCAGAGGATCCCGTGTACAGGTTGTCCATTTTCTGGATGCCTAAAAACTTAAGCTGGTCTTTTAGGCCTAGATTGACTTCTGAAGAAGCGTTAGGTTGTAGCGCAGCGTCTGAAACAGCTCCCTGGACAGTTGGGTGCAAAGTTGAGTCTGCGGGGACTCTTGTTGTTTTGACGCCCCAGTAGAACCGTGGGTCTAAAGTTTCAAGGACTCCGGGTTGTCCTGTGTAAGACGGATTAGAACTTACCTTTCCATTGGTAATCTTAAATCTAAGGTCAACAGGAGGTAACACAGAAGCGAGACGGGTGTAATTGCTTATCGTAGCACCCGCTTTGAAAGACGCGTTGTTACCGTTATTCCCTAGGCGACTCTTGTTTACCCCGGGACCGCCGATGGCATTTGAACCCGAAACTCTTCCGCCTAGGTAAAGCATTGCAGTGTTCAGTGCAGGCAGGCCTCGGAACCCAAACGGAAGTGCATCGCGTGGGACATTATTGTTTACCAAGTCGTCAGATAAAACGACCCGGACAAGATTAGAAAGATTAGGGTAAGTCCCTTCAACTATCACTCTTCGCTCGTTCTCATCGCTGGCATCAAAGTTGAAGAAAGCTTTTCTGTTTCCAATCTTACGCCCAATAAAGTTTTCCGACGTAGGATTAAGATCGCACTGTGGGTATTCCTCTAAAATTTCAGGAGACTTATCAGAATCATCATAGTTTCTTATCTGAACTGAGAAAGTACCGTACGGGTTGTTCTCATCATCAGACGCTCTCACGCTAGCTATAGACACCTTAAATCTACCGTTAGCGTAGGCTCCATCATCTATAGTTTCAAAATGGAAAAGGTCAAACTCTTGATCTCCGTAAGGCTGGGAGATAAACTTCGTAGTCTGGGGTGTTGTATACCTTGTGTCAAATCGACCGAAGGCACTTTTAAAAGCTTGTCCGGCAGGATTATTAGAAGAGACGTTTCCGGATCCGGACAACACAGATATTGAAGAAATCTGGTGGGCTTTATCAAATTGCCCGGTTTTGGCATCGCCGGTGGCACCTGAGTTTTGTAGTACAGTGGCAAGAGAAGCAGGAACATCGAAGCAACCGTAAAGCAGATGCTGTTCAGTCTGAAACTTCTCTGGATCCGTATTGAGAATGTTTCTAATGTAATCAGGCTCGCGGGGATCAAGAGAGGCAGTTAAAACTCTAACGCCCAGGTGGGTTCGAGATTTAGCTGGAACGAGTGTGGTGCCTGGGGTGAGGTCCGTAAAGCTTCCGTAACTGTCTTCGGATGAAGAAATAATAAGCTTAAACTTACCTGCCATAGGGTCGTTTTGAGGTCCGAGCGCAGCATTGCAGTCAAAAGCGGCATCATGAGCAGTTCGACCTAGGTCGCTTATTCCATGTAGATTTCCACTTCCGCTGAGGATGCAGAGGCGCGCATCTTTAGACGTAAGGATCATTGCTCGAATTAGATTGACATACTTCTTATTGGAGTTAGCATCATACGAGACTGGTGGATAAGTAACGTTCTCACTAAATATTGGATATCCTGCAGCTTCAGATGATGAGACAAAGTGTGTTGCAGCGATGAAATTTACTACCTCAGCCGACCCTGGTCCATTATTTCCTGCAGCGACCGGAACTAGCTTAAATCCAGCGTTCTTAACAGATCCCTGGCTTCGAGTTGTCTCAATATCTCCATCAGAATCATTGGATCCTGCGCCAAGAACTCGTACGTATGTTACCGCGTCGCGGTTCTTTAGAAATTCATTAACTGCATAGGGACCGAACCTCTTTGAACTGAGGCCTCCAAACTTAGTTTTAAAGTCTGCAAATGAGCCTACTGTCACAGGGACAAAGGCTGGTCCTTTTTGTGCTGTACCGATTACTCCCGCTGGTGTTCCTAGAGGAGATTGAACTCTTTGGGTAAGATCAATCTCGTTCTCAAAGAAACCAGGAGATCGAAAAGTTTGCTCTGCCATGTACTTAGTCTCCTACCGGACTCACATTGGTCACTTATAAATATGAGAGCAGAATCTAATTATCCCTGCAGGTCATCTATCTTTGTGACTATACGCGCGCTCACGACTGTTTCGCCCTTGCGCTGATTGGTGGTAAGTATTTTCAGATACTCCACCTCATCATCTCCCGTAAAGGGATTTTTAACTGCTGTCTTGGCCTTTAAATAGCTAAATCTCTCATCATCTATTATATTTCCCGCAGCATCAATTTCATTTACATCATTTAAAATAAACTTATCGATATCACCCGTAGGATTAGGTAATCCCTCTGGGTGGTTCACTATGGGTGCGTTCGCAGTGAAAACACCAAAGTTAATATCTGGTGCTGAAACAAACTTCCTGAAGGGTCTCATGCTGCCAGGAGATTCGGGTGCGACAATATAGCCCGGGACTGTCATGTTAAACGCGTACCGAACTATTCTCTCACTGTCTGCAAAATCTTCAAAATTGTCTCTATTTGACAGAGTATTATCAGGATAAGCTACAAACCAGTATCCTTTATCAGACTCAATCTTAAACTGGTTTCTTGTTCCCGTGTAAGAGCTTACGAACTTCTCAATCATCTGGTTCATGTGCAAGGTATAAGAAGTCCAGAATACAACCTCATACGTTACATTAATGAAGTGAGGAAAAGGAATAGTGATGACTTCGTAGATATGCTTGCCCTTTAAGTTGTTTGATATCATAGGGCCCCCTATCACGGGATTAGGGGCAAGTCGACGAGAGTTAACAGTTCCCGGAAGCGTAGAGCGCGGGTCGCCCTCATTGATATCATGCTTTTCAGATCGAGCATCATCTTGATTTAAAAGGTTTTGGGGGTTTACTAAGTTCTGGTAGACAGGATCTCTCTCGCTTAGTCGCTTTCTAATAACAAGATCTCCAACATCTGCAAGCTTCTCATACGTAGGGGCCTGGTCAATGGAAGTTCTTCTAATCGAGATAAGCGGGAGAATAAGTGCGTCGTTTTCGTCTCTAATGGGCTGATTTCTCTTAAGCAGCGCAAATCTTTCTCCAGTAGCGAAGACGGTAGGGACTCGAACAGTCTCTCCTTTGTTAGCGATCGCGAACTCTATCTCCTTGTCAAAAAGATTAAAGATAGCTCTGTCAATGTCTTCTATTCCGCACG
>MDTB01092095.1_pt1 | contig 15796 bp, 16 predicted proteins | sample 811161 | NCBI WGS metagenome assembly MDTB01 (sample SAMN05326650, study PRJNA326480) | marine metagenome | isolation source: seawater | place: Mediterranean Sea | collected 2009 | reverse complement strand
GATTATTGATGATTTTAAATTGTCAAATTATGAGGGTAAATATGTTGTTTTATTCTTTTACCCATTAGATTTTACATTTGTTTGCCCCACTGAGTTACATGCATTTCAAGAGAAATTATCCCAATTTGATTCAAAAAATACGCAAGTAATTGGGTGTTCAGTTGATTCTAAGCATACACATTATGCTTGGTTAAATACCCCAATTGAAAAAGGTGGAATTGAAGGAATAACATATCCTTTGGTAGCGGATTTAACAAAATCCATCACCATTGATTATGATATTCTAAAAGAAGATGAAGGCGTATCTTATCGAGGTCTATTTTTAATTGATAAAGAGGGCATCATTCGCCATCAATTGGTTAATGATTTACCACTGGGTCGAAATGTTGATGAAGCACTTCGCTTAGTTGATGCTTTGCAATTTCATGAAGAAAATGGCGAGGTGTGTCCAGCAAATTGGAATAAAGGTGACAAAGCCATGACAGAAGATGTTATTGGTGTACAATCTTATTTTCAAGATGTTAAAGTTTTAGAAAAAGGGTAATTTAGAAAGGGAAAAAAAATGACATCGCTACCAACATTAGATTATGAATACAATGCATTAGAACCTCACTTTGATGCAAAAACAATGGAGATTCACCATACAAAACATCATCAAGCATACATAACAAAGTTTGATGCAGCTATTGAGGGGACCAATTTAGTAGGCAAATCAATATATTCTATTTTGTCTGAGTTTGATTCTGTTCCTGATGATATAAAAGGTGCTGTTCGAAATAATGGTGGCGGGCATATAAATCATGCTTTATTTTGGAACGTAATTGGTCCAAATACTGGCGGAAATCCATCTGGCGAATTAGCTGAAAAAATAGAGCGTACATTTGGTTCATTTGATGCGTTTAAATCACAATTTGCGACAGCAGCTGCAACACGCTTTGGTAGTGGTTGGGCATGGTTAGCGGTGGATAGTAATGGTGAGTTAATTGTTGAATCAACGCCTAACCAAGATTCTCCGGTGATGGAAGGTTTATTGCCAATACTTGGGTTAGATGTATGGGAGCATGCTTACTATTTAAATTATCAAAATCGTCGGCCAGATTATATTGATGCATTTTGGAATTTAGTTAATTGGAGCCATGTTGCATCATTTTATGAATTAGCTAAAAAAGCAGATTCAAGCTATCTAGTTTAAAAAATCTTTTGAAGGGCTATTCATAGCCCTTCAAATATACAAGTTAATCAAATAATTAAAATCTATAAAAATATGTTTTTATCGTTTTTTATTGAATTTATAGTTTTTTATGCTAAGGTAGTTTAATGGAGATTAACTTAAATTTCAAAGAAAAGTATCATTCAGCGATCAACCCGAATACTAATAAATTAAAAGAGCATTTCAAAGCTAAATATCAGACATCATCTGATCAAATTAAAGATAGTAAGCGTCATGAGATTGGTTTTACTGAAAGTGTTCTTAGCTTAAAACAATTAGAAGAGATTCATTTACAAGAGCAACTCAATATAGAAATTCTAAATTATGCTATAGGCATGGTTGAACATGTTGAAAATAACATAAATCAGGCTGGAGACATAATGAATCAGCATTTTAATGCATTAAATGATGTTAAGAATTATCTGATTAATTTACATGCAAACAAAAAAAATCATCCAGAAGCATCGTTAAGTTATAATCTAGACGGTAGTATTCACGATCAAAATAGCGCTGATAATCAGTGCATAACAAGTTGATTTAACGCTTATGATTAGAATAACTTGAAGTAACTTGATTCTTTTCAAATTAAAAAAGCAGATGCGTTAATTAATATGTGTAATTCAATCATATGTTCAAAAGAAAAAAGAGATGCACTATAAACCCAAGGAATTGATTACGAGTTAAATTTTAAATAGATAAATATAATTGATTATTAAATAAAAAATACTAAAAAAGTAGCATTTTATACCAAAATAGTTTAACTTAAAACAGAAATATGAACATGAACACAAATCGTAAAAATCCAAGTTATTCAACTGACTTTCAAAATAAAAAGAACTATTATAAAAAACTTTGTAACAATGAACTTTCGTTAGAGGAACTTGCTAAGGTCGATATTAATGAATTGTCCGATCAAATACAAACCCAAATGAATAAAGACGCTCATCCTTCCATTTATAGGTTATTACGCAAAGAAGCTGAAAAGTATCTTTCTCCAAAATCAGACAAATAGTAAATAATTAACCATTTAAATAACCAATTGAATTAAATTATGAAATGGATGAAGATTGATTAAGTCTTTTAAAAACCAAGAAAACATTAAAAAACTAATTAATGTTAACACTGGGTAGATGTGCAATATACAAAGCAGACTAATTTAAACTGGAATTAGCTCCTCTTTTGATTTGAGTTCAAGTTGTGTTGAATTAAATTGTGTTAATGCATCCATTGTTTTTGCCGATGCCTTAAGCGTATAAAGGTCAACATCTGCATCAACCGTAAACCCTGCTGTTTCTATCATTCCAATAGTGTCATAAATATCTGAACCTTTAATATTCAAGTAGCCATTCATAAATAAGGAATTAGCCGCCATTAATGCCATTGATTGTAACTCTCCGAGATAATGTTCACGGCCTGCTGCCAATCGTATTTCAGCAGTAGGGTGAATGGCTCGAAATAAAGCCACAATTTTACAACATTTTTCAGCCGAAACTTTTGGAAGCTTGCCTAGTTTATTACCGTCCATATGAAGATAAAAGTTGATTGGAATAGATTTTACATTGACGTCTCTTAATTTTATCGCAACATCAACAATATCTTCATCAGATTCGCCCATGCCAACAATCATTCCTGAACAGATATCGATATTATTTGCATTCACATTCGATAGTGTGTCTAGTCGATCTTTAAAAGTATGCGTTGTACAAATTTTTTCATAGTGTGATTCAGATGTATTTAAGTTATGGTTATATCGATCAAGTCCAGCATCAGCCAAAAGTTTTGCATCTTCTTTTGAAATTAATCCAGGAGATAAACAAACTTCAATCGGGAAATTATCTTTAATTCGTTTGATAACCCCGGATAAAAATTCAACACGTTTTTTAGATGGGCCTCGACCTGAAAACACCATACAGTATCGGTAAGCTCCTTTTTTATAAGCATTCTCCGCTTCTTTTAAAATTTGGTCTTCATCCTTTTTTGTGTATTTCTCAATTGGAACTTTGGAATCTTTTGCTTGAACACAATAATGACAATCTTCAGGACAATATCCATTTTGAGAATTGTTCAAAATATGAATTCGAACAGCTTTTTCAAAGTATTTTGTACGAAGAGGGTAAGTTAATGTAAGAAGCTCAATCATATCCGTATTTTTTGATAACAACTGTAATGCGTCTTCTTTTGTAAGGGAAGTTTCCGAAGATATTTTTTGTTTTAAGGTGTTGGAAATCATAAAATTAGATTACAATTATTATGTTTTTTTAGCAATAAACTGAAACGTAATTCATTTTCAATTTTTACAATAAATAGACACAGTAATTAAATTTTAGAATTTAAATATTGAAATAATATTGAATCGGTATACGATATTTAATGTCTTGGATGCAAAGGTTAAATAAGTTAAGATTATATGATATGAATGAACGATCAAAATTAAACAATAATAGTGACCAAAATTCGTTAATAAATGGGGATGAGTTAATGCTTAAATTTTATGATGAAAAAAAACACGCAATGAATATTCACGATTTTCATATTCCGGTGATGGGAACCGCATTCACAATTGATTCTCCTTATAAAGTAGCCAGATTTGGGATTTCATCAGTCGTTTCCATTGGCGATGATGAATTATGTGAGACCATGAGAAAATATTATGCTGAATCACATGGGATTAAATATGAGGTGATTCAGAAAAAAGACGATGTGGATTATCGGGCAAAAAGAATTACCGCATATTTAAATTTATTGGATGATTTAATTAATAATCAGATCAAAGAAATGAAATCCACTCCATTTGAAAAAACATCAGATAATACCAAGTTTTTTGAATTATTACCCAATCATCACGAGATGAAAAAGAAGTTCAACACCATGTTAACTTTAAAAGGGTCTGAAAGAAAAAAACTTGAATCAGAATGTAAAGAATATATTCAACCTGGCGGAATCGATGTAAATATAATGACAAAGCTGGATCGAACAAACCACGACATTAACAATCAACCGCTTCCTGATAAATACTCCGATGCAGTATCTGCGCTTAGAGGGTTTGCTAATTCAAAAATTAATGCAGGTATCGTATTTTCAGCAGGCTTTAATCGGCGATTATTTGCAAACTGTGAATTCGTCGAAGATTTTTATTTAAAAAACGGAAAGTTTCCAAAACGTTTAATTTTAAAAGTATCTGATTACAGGTCTAGCTTGATTCAAGGACGATTTTTGGCAAAAAAAGGAATCTGGATTTCCGAATATCGAATTGAGTCAGGGTTAAACTGTGGTGGGCATGCATTTGCTACAGATGGTTTATTATGTGGCCCAATTTTAGAAGAGTTTAAGCAAAACAAAGCAAAGCTTGACTCTGAGTGTAGAAAAATATGCAATGATGTATTAACTAAAAAAGGAAAACCTGTAATTCCTGATTCAATAAATTCAAAAATTACATATCAAGGCGGTATTGGAACAAACACAGAGCAAAATTTTTTAATGTCGTATTATAATGTTGCAAGTACAGGCTGGGGAACACCGTTTTTAATGGTGCCTGAAGTTACAACACTAGATAATGCAACACGGATTTTATTGGAAAAAGCAACTGAAGACGATTGTTATTTGAGTGGGATTTCACCACTTGGTGTTCCGTTTAATACAGTTAAAAATACGGCATCAGAAGTTCAAAAACTTAAACGTGTTGAATCCGGTCGGCCAGGAAGTCCATGTCCGAAAGGATACCTTGTATTTGATCAAGAGTTTACAAAACGCCCGATCTGTAAAGCTTCGGTGCTATATCAAAAACGTAAAATTGAACAACTTAAAAAGTTAGATCTTGTTTCAGAAGAATATGAAGATTCATTTACTAAAATTATTGATAAAGCCTGTTTATGCGAAGATTTAGCTGCTCCAGCTTTAATTGAATACGGTCTTGATAATAAGCGGCCCTTAGTTTCAACGGTGTGTGCAGGGCCAAATATTGCATATTACAACAAAATTGTATCTCTAAAAGAAATGATTGATCATATTTATGGTCGATTAAATTTAATTACAGATGAAAATCGCCCTAGTTTTTTTGTGGCTGAGCTTAATATGTATATTAAGTATTTAACAAATGAAATTAAGCAATTATCATCCAAGATATCACAAATTGAAATTAAACGATTATCTGCATTTGCAGAAAATTTAAGGTCAGGGATTGCTTACTATATTAAACTAACAAAAGAAAAATATTCTGAATCGGAACTATACAAACAAAAAATGATCACTGATTTTCAAAATGCAAAAGTGAGATTAGAGCAATTAATTGAAAAAAATACGCTTATTTTTTCATCGATCCTAGAACCAGAAATTGTAAAGTCATACTAAAATATTCTCTTGATTGTAGTAAAATCTATTTAAAAACTGTTTTGATTTATTTAAGCATTTTATGCGAGTTAAATAGTATGGCCTGTTTACAAATATGACATGTTAAATGTAGCGTTTTTTTTGGTTAGTTTGATGGAAAAGGCACAATTCATTTAGCTTTAAAATATCTGTTTGATTTAGTTTTTGAATATTTATTTCCATCTGAATAATTGCTAAGATCTGATTAATCGAATCAGGGCTAGGGTTATAGGGATCATACTGATTTAAAAATGAATTATTTATTTTTTTCATAAGATAGCTTAATGTGCTAAAAAACGAATTAGCGTTCGAAATTATTTTATAAAAGTTCTGCAAGGTAATCGATTGTGTTCTGATTTTGATAAATCCCAGGAGATAATCGCACGACGTCATGTCGATATGTTGCTTTACCACCTTTTTTTGTTAATCGGTTCATAAAATCATGTGGATTAGGGTGAATAAAGCTGACGATACTTGATAGGTTTTGAGGATCATATTGTACAGGGAATTCAAAATCTCTATCTAATAGCAGAATAAGTTGATTGGATAAGTCTGATAATATTGAATGAATTACCTGTATTCCAAGATTATTAAACCAAGTAAAGGTCTCATGGGCGAGCATAATGCCTAAAATATTTAAATTGCCATATTCTAGCTTTCGAGCAGACGGTGATGGTTCATATGGGAATGGTTTTAAACTACGATCATTTTGTGAAAAAACACCGGCACTAATTGGCACAATTTTATTAAGGAATGACTCAGAGAAAACACGAATCGCTGTTCCTTGTGTGGAAAAACACCATTTATATAAACTTGCAACAAAGAAATCAATGTGGACGTCGTTAAGAGAAATCGGTAAAACCCCAAGTGCTTGTGTCGCATCAACAAATAAGAGCACCTCATTTTGTTTGCAAAAATCTGAAATTTCTTGGATCGGATTAATTTGTCCAGTTGTATAATTAACCCAACTTAAAGCAATTGCTTTTGTTTTTTTGGTCAGCTTAGATTGAATATCATCAACATTGATGTTGCCATTTTGGGGATTTAACCACTGAATTGTAATGTCTTTTTTGGATTGAAATGGAACGGTAACACTGGGGTAATCGTCATTGAGTAAAATTATTTCATCCCCGTTATTCCATTGAACACCGTATAAAATATTCGCAAAAGAATCAGCAACATTTGTACCAATAGCAATAAGGTCTGGTGAGCAATGGATAAATTGTCCAAGTTGAACTTTTAAGTCATCCGCATGGTTGAAATTATAAAAATAAGGATCATGTTCACCTTGTGCCCAATTTTCTAAATAGTCATTTAAAATTTTTTGATGACCAATTGGAATCGGCGTCCGAGATGCATTATTTAAATAAAGATCAAGATCAGGTGAGAAATTTGCTTTTATGTTACGTTGAGCTTGTTTGAAATTCACTCGCTTTTTCTTGTAATCCTTTTTCTTTTGCATCAGCTACCGCTAGGTTTTTTTCTGCAGCATATTCTTTCAGTTCATGAGAGATTTTCATTGAACAGAACTTGGGGCCGCACATTGAGCAAAAATGAGCAACTTTTGCACTATCACTTGGTAACGTTTCATCGTGATATTCCCGAGCACGCATTGGATCCAAACCTAAGTTAAATTGATCATTCCAGCGAAATTCAAAACGAGCTTTTGATAATAAGTTATCACGTAATTGAGCACCTGGGTGCCCCTTAGCTAAATCTGCGGCATGAGCGGCTATTTTATAAGCAATTATACCTTCTCTTACATCATGCTTATCTGGAAGGCCCAAGTGTTCTTTAGGTGTTACATAACAAAGCATTGCTGTTCCAAACCATCCAATCATTGCGGCACCTATTGCAGACGTAATATGGTCATAACCAGGTGCAATATCAGTAGTTAACGGGCCTAGTGTATAGAATGGGGCTTCATGGCAAAGTTCTAATTGCTTGTCCATATTTTCTTTGATTAAATGCATCGGGACGTGCCCTGGTCCCTCAATCATGACTTGTACGTCATGATCCCAAGCAATCTTTGTTAACTCACCAAGTGTTTCAAGTTCCGAAAATTGTGCTGAATCATTTGCATCTTCAATTGATCCAGGACGAAGGCCATCACCTAAACTAAAGCTAACATCATATTGCTTCATAATGTCACAGATTTCTTCAAAATGAGTATAGAGAAAATTTTCTTTATGATGTGCTAAACACCATTTTGCTAATATAGAACCACCACGTGACACTATACCGGTTCGTCGATTTGCAGTTAATTGAATGTAACGTAACAAAACCCCGGCATGAATTGTAAAATAATCAACGCCCTGTTCAGCTTGTTCTATTAAAGTATCTCGGTAAATTTCCCAACTTAAATCTTCAACAACCCCATTAACTTTTTCAAGTGCTTGATAAATTGGGACTGTTCCAACTGGAACGGGGCAATTTCGGATAATCCATTCTCTGGTTTCATGAATATTTTTTCCTGTAGAAAGGTCCATTAATGTATCCGCACCCCAATGGGTTGCCCAAACCATTTTTTCAACTTCTTCTTGAATGGATGAAACAACCGCTGAATTACCAATATTAGCATTAATCTTAACTAAAAAATTACGCCCGATAATCATCGGCTCAAGTTCTGTATGATTTATATTAGATGGAATGACCGCACGCCCTGATTTCACTTCGTCTAATACAAATTGTGGATCAACATTTTCACGAGTGGCGATGTAATCCATTTCTTCAGTAATAATGCCTTTTTTAGCATAAGCAAGTTGAGTGATTCCCGGTGATCCTTTAAGTGGGGCAGGTTTTGGATCAAAAATTAAACCATCCTTTTCTAACTTATACGGTGTTTTGTAAGGGATGCTTCGTTCAGTTAATTGCTCAATATTACGTTTAGCCAACCACTCATCTCGAATGCTAGCAATGCCCTTTTTATAATCTAATTGGTGGTTAAGGTCACTATGAAAACCTGATGTATCATACACATCAAGAGATTCACAATCAGGGTCGTCAAGCTCAATAGATCGAAATGGAACTTTAAGATTATGCGTTTTAGAATGCTTATATATTTTTTTTGATTTTGGGAAATTTTCTTTTTTCATAGTTGTGTTATCCTCACTTTATAGTAATAATGGTACCAGAAATGAACAGTGAAACAACCCATTTTAAAGAGTTCTTTAAAAAAAATGTGGCAGTTATTGGAAATCCCATAGAGCATTCACAATCACCATTAATTCATAATTATTTCTTGGAAAAGTTTGAAATTCCAGCTCATTATCGGCCAATAAAAATTGAATCAGACAAGGAGTTGAGTAGCTTTTTAGATCAATTAAGAACATCCGAATGGGTGGGTACAAATATTACAATTCCATTTAAAGAGAAGGTAATCCCATTACTTGATGAGTATGACGATGTTGTAAAATCGATTGGTGCGTGCAATACCATCATAAATAAAAATGGAAAGTTAATCGGTTTCAATACAGATGCTGAAGGATTTTATTATCCAATCAAAGAAAAAAAAATAAACCAAGTCGTTATTCTTGGAAATGGGGGAGCGGCTAAAGCGGTATTATATCAATGTGCTAAAAATAGGGTGAATAACATGACGTTAATTGCAAGAGACCATTCGAAGTCTAAAACACTTATTGAGCAGTTAAAAATTGAATTTAATGCCACTATTTTATTAAGATCCTTTGAGTCGATTGAGGAAAAGCTTATGGTTGAATCTGATATGGTTGTAAATACAACAAGTGTTGGAATGAAAACAGATGATAAAATTTTTGATTGTGTTAAATTGATTTCAAAAAATCAATTGTTTTATGATTTAATTTATTCCCCATGGAAAACAAGAATGATGAAAGTATGTGAAAAAAATGGCGCTGAAGTAATGAATGGCGCCGCCATGTTGGCGCACCAGGGCGCCTTAGCATTTGAAAAGTTTTTCGGTAAAAAAGCAAATACCGAAACAATGATCAAATTACTAAAACAAAATACTGAGCGATGATGAATACATTTTTTAAAATTTTTACAAAAACATTAATAATCTTAAAAAAAGAACCAATAATTTTAATTCCTTTTTTAATATTTAATATAGGAATTGCTACACTATCTCAAATAACAAATTTTGCCCAAACCAATGTGATGTTTAATGCAAGCTTAGAATGGTTAATACCTTCTTTACTGATTCAACCAATAATTTTAATCGTATCGCTACGTATTCTGCAAAATAAACCAATTTTAGTTCAAGAATCATTAGATAAATTTAAACAATGCATCTGGCCGTTTTTTTTAGGATCACTTTACAAGCCAATGATTTTTTTTGGGGGGTATAAATTAATGGGAGGCGTACCAAATGATGTCGAAAAACTATCGCAAACAATGTCAACAAACGATATGTTAATTGCTGCGAGCTTGATCATTTTTGGGTTTATTTTTGCAACAATTACCATATTTTTTAATTCATATATAGTTACGTTAAAAAAACAAACTGAGGCAACTATTTTAGATCATTTAATCATGAGTGTAACAATATTTCTCAAATTTAAGTGGGTAACGCTGTCATTTATTATGTATTTCTTTTTGTTTTTAACATTAATATTTTTATTTTTAGCAGGAATCGTCGTTCCAATAGTTCCCGCTCATTTGCAATTAATTGTTTTAAGCGTTTTAAATGCAGTTTCTAGTACGCTATTTAACATATTCTTGTTACGTTTATTTTTATATGTTAAACCAATTTTTAGTTTAAATTATAACTAATCTGAACTTTTTTGTTTATAAATTCCATTACCCTGATCTCTTTATTGATAATTACTTTTTCATTTTCAGGATATTTTAACGAAATATCTTCATCTAATTCTGGTGACATGTTTGCTCCTTTTTTTTTATTGTCGATTATTGTATTCCCACCATTGAAAAAAAATAAACATTTTTTCAATTAATTATTTAGAGAACGTAGATAAATAAGCAGTCTCTTGAATAGGGGTATTTACTTTTAGCTAAATCTTACCTATAATCATGACTTAATAATTAAAGTATTACAGACATACATTTATGAGGTAAAAAATGGCAACATTAAATGCAAATCAAAGAAAAAAAGATACATTTGGCAAAAAATATGCAAAACAAATTAGAAATGAAGGTTTTGTTCCGGCTGTCATTTACGGTGAAAAAGAGGAATCTCTATCAATTTCATTGGATCCCGTCCAATATGTGAAAGAGTTGTCATTAAGTGAGTTTAAGAAAAATGTCATTTTTGAAATTACAATTGACGATAAGAAAACTGAACGAGTAATTACAAAAGAAATTAATGTAAATCCAATTAATAATCAATTTATGCATATTGACTTTCAACGTGTTAATGATAAATCGCCTTTAATTTTAGATATACCAATTAAAGTTGTTGGTATTTCAGCAGGACAACGTTTAGGTGGCGTCTTAGTCAAACCAAAAGCAACTATTAAAATAAAATGTTTTCCAACAGAAATTCCAGTAAACGTCGAAGTTGATATAACCAAATTAAGCATTGGAGATAATGTCAGAGCCAATCAAATTGAATTAAAAGACAGCCAAACCTTAGTATCCAACCAAAAAGATATACTAGTTAAAGTTGAATCAACGAAAGTATCAAAATTAGCTCAATCAGATGATCCTGAAGCGAATAGTTCGGATGATTCTAATGAATCAACTAATGGCGCAGAATAATCGCATTACATTCTGATTTATAAAACTACGATAGAATCGTTTTATTTTGGAATAAATAAACGAATATCTAATAATTAATTAAAATCCCGATAACATAACGTTAATGGTTTTTGTTATGAGTAGTATATAAATATTTGCAATTTTGTTGAATAATCTTAAGACTATTTTTAATTATTTATGATTAATTAAAAAGTCTTTATATTGATCAAGCGTTCCTTTTCGGTTTGGATGCTTTAACTTTCTTAACGCCTTTTCTTCAATCTGACGAATTCGTTCTCTTGTAACATTATATACCTTACCAACTTCTTCAAGTGTTCGTGGCCGGCCATCATCAAATCCAAAGCGAAGCTTTAAAATCATTTGTTCTCTCTCAGTTAGTATTTTCATTGATTTTAGCAATTCATCTCGAAGAATAGTTCTAGTTGAAAAGTTTTCGGGAGATTCCATATTTTTATCTTCCAAAAAATCACCCAGCTGAGATGATTCTTCATCTCCAATTGGCATTTCTAGAGATAATGGAACTTGAGAATACTTGCGGATAGCAATGATGTTTTCTAGTGAAATCTCCGAACGTTCTGAAACTTCTTCTTCCGTTGGTCGACGCCCTAATTCTTGCATTAAGACACGTGATACTTTTTTAACTTTATAAATTGTTTCAACCATATGTACTGGCACCCGAATGGTTCTTGATTGATCAGCAATTGCGCGTGTTATCCCTTGTTTGATCCACCATGTAGCATATGTTGAAAATTTAAAACCTTTAGTATAATCAAATTTTTCTGCTGCTCTGATTAATCCTGTATTACCTTCTTGTATTAAATCTAAAAATAATAAGCCTTGGCCGGTATACTTTTTTGCAATAGAAACAACCAAGCGTAAATTTGCATTGATCAATTGTTTTTTAGCTCTTGGGCAACCTTCGGCAACTTTTTTTGCCAAAGAAATTTCTTCATCTGGCTTTAAAAGCTTAATCATCCCAATTTCTCTTAGGTACATTTTAACAGAATCGTCGATATCGCCTTTATCTAACTCGTCAGTTTCAGCAGGCGCGGCTTGTTGTTTTGATTTTGTGCGCTTTTTTTTAGTAGCAATTGATATATTGCTTTCTTCCATTAAATCTTCAATTTCATTAATTGAATCTTCTGGTGAATTGCAATTTTTTAAAATGTCATCGGCAGTTATATAACCTTGTTCCGATCCAATTTCTGCAACAGAACCGAGTTGAGTTGACTTTTTGTCTTCGGTAATTGTATCACTTTCCTGATAACCCATAATATTATGCCTCACTATTTTGATTTCAAATTTATTATAATAACAATTTCTGATTTAAATTCAAGTTTTTTTTGATATTTGAATTTTAATCTAAACAATATATTATAACTATTATGTTATCGTCACTTGGCAAAAAAATATTTCATAATATTAGAAACTTTGGAAAATTTGTTTTGTTTTCAATAGATGTTTTAAAGGAAATTGTGAGTTTTAGGTACAAATTCAGACTTGTTATTGATCAGGTAATAAATGTAGGAATAAATTCAATTCCAATTGTTACGTTTACGGCATTGTTTGTAGGAATGGCATTTTCAGTTCAAGTTGTTAAAGAGTTATTACGATTTGGTGCACCTGATTTAGTCGGTGGTGTTGTTGCGATTGCCATTTGGCGAGAATTAGGGCCACTTTTAACAGGCGTTGTTATAGCTGGTCGAGTTGGTGCCGCAATGACGGCTGAAATTGGATCAATGCAGGTAAATGAAGAAGTCGATGCCCTTAATGTTATGGGGCAAGATTCAATTGTTTATTTAGTCGCACCTCGTGTTTTAGCGCTATTGCTATTACTCCCATTATTGGTCGGGCTAGCGGATATTATCGGTTTTTTCGGCGGACTACTTGTTGCAACATCAACATCAATGATTAATTATGTTAGTTTTTTTACATCTGCAAATACGATGTTAAATTCATTTGATATATTGTCAGGTTTAATTAAAGCGGCTATTTTTTCATTGGTAATATCGTTTAATGGAACATATCTAGGTTTAAGGGTCAGAAATGGGGCCCAAGATGTTGGTAAGAAAACAAGAAAAAGTGTTGTTGTAAGCATCATCGTAATTTTTGGATTAAATTACCTTTTATCGGTCCTATTTTTTGCATCATGATCGAAATCAAAAATTTAAATAAATCATATGGCGATCAACCCTTATTTAAAAATTTAAATCTATCCATTAATGATGGCGATAAAATTGCAATTATTGGACCCTCAGGGTGCGGGAAGAGTACTATTTTAAGATATTTATTGGGGATCAAAGTCCCAGATTCAGGGGAATTGATCATCGATGGAAACAATATCAATCAATTAAAACAAAAAGATTTACTTCGTATGAGATTAAATATAGGAATGCTGTTTCAATCAGCCGCATTATTTGATTCATTGACGATTGAAGAAAACATCGCATTTCCATTAATGGAAAATTATGGATTTACACTTGAAGCATCTATAAATAAAGTAAATTATGTACTAGAACTCGTTGGGCTTGAGGGTGCCAATAAAAAAATGCCGTATCAATTATCTGGTGGACAGCAAAAACGCGTTGGATTAGCTCGTGCAATTATTACTGAACCAAAATATATATTTTATGATGAGCCTACAACAGGGTTAGACCCTGTTATGTCAACAAATATTGAAGATGTTATTGTTCGCTTAAACCAAGTAATGAAAATTACAAGCATTGTTGTTTCTCATCAAAAGTCAACCATTTTAAGAACTACGGATAAAATTTTTATGGTTCATAATTATGCTTTGCTAGATTTCGAAACCCCAGATACAATAGAGTCATCCGAAAACAAAGTCATCCAAAATTTTATGAGAGGGAATAATTTGAATGTCCAATAAAAATTACTTTTATGTTGGTCTTGTAACATTACTATTATTTTTATCCATAGTTAGTTTGATTCTTTGGAAAAATAGTGTGTTTACTCGCGTTAAAAGTTATGAATTGATTGGTGAGTTTGAAGCAATAAATGGCCTTCTTGAAAATGCAATCGTAAAATATAGAGGGTACCCGATTGGTAGAGTTACAAAAATAGCGCCTTATCAAAAAAACATACAAGTGCACTTTTTTGTTCAAGAAGACTATAAAATACCAAAAGGATCAACAGTAAAAATTATATTTGATGGGTTAGTTGGTGAGAAATACATGGAAATAATCCCAAATCCTTTAACAAAAGAGTTCTATTCAGAAGGGGCTAAGATTGTTGGATATTCATCTTCAGGACTCTCTGATTTTATTGACGTTGGAACTCAAAACTTATTGGAGTTAAAATCAATATTAAAAACAATGTCAGATGTGTTTGGCAGTGAAGAAATCTCTTATGCATTAAAAGAAGTGGTATTTAGTATGCAAGATGCAGCTGAAAATATGGAGCGTGTAATTGATGAATTATCTAAAATATCAAGCTCACGACGAATTTCTAAAATTTTAATAGAATTTGAAACCTTACTAAGTAACATAAACACGGCAATAAGTAAGGAAGACTTTAAAAAGTTAGAAGGGACGATAAATAACTTAGAAGAATTTTCAAGAACAATTAAAGAACTTGTCATAGATACTGATCTAAAAGAGTCCATTATTTCAACAGTCAAAGGTACACAGCAAACATTCGAGCAGTCGAGTAATTTTCTTACCACTATTTCACGAATAAAACTTTTAACTGCCGCTGATTTTAACTACAAATTTAGTTCTGATAATTTTTTAATGTATTTTTTAAATTTTAACTTTTGGTTAGATAACACTTATCTAAATTTTGGATTTAGTAATTACTTTAAAGATGATAAGTTAGTAAATGTTTTATTAAATATTCCATTTAATGATGATTTAAGATTCAAATATGGATTAATAAAATCAAATCCTGGGTTTGGCTTAAATTACACATTTAAATTACCGTTTAGTGCAACATTTCATATGTATAATTTCGAAGATCCATATCTCGATTTTGCGCTACATTACAGGTTAATGGATCAAATCTTAATTAACACTGGGTATAATGAATTTAATCAGAGTTCACGATCAATATTTTTTGGCTTTACGATATCTCCTGATACATAATATAAATGACAAAACTCATATTAGGGATTGATCCAGACATTACCAAAGTTCCAAATCATTATATAAATGGTGACATTATCGATGTCTATTCATGGGGAAAAGATATTATTGAATCAAGTTTAAACTACATTACAGGCGTTAAATTTCAATCCGCTTATTTTGAGCTTTTAGGAATAAGTGGATTATCGGATCTTTCAAAACTGATAGTATTTGCGAAAGAACGTGGGCTAATTACAATAATGGATGCAAAGCGTGGTGATATTGGGTCAACTTCAGCAGCTTATGCACGTGCATATTTGCAAGGAGATGGTAAAAAAAACGAGTTTGTTTGTGATTTTTTAACCATCAATCCACTAATGGGAGAGGACTGTATGGACCCATTTATTGAAATAGCACTTAAAAATAAAAAAGGGGTATTTATTTTGTT
>MDTB01134534.1_pt1 | contig 15802 bp, 15 predicted proteins | sample 811161 | NCBI WGS metagenome assembly MDTB01 (sample SAMN05326650, study PRJNA326480) | marine metagenome | isolation source: seawater | place: Mediterranean Sea | collected 2009 | reverse complement strand
GGTAGAGAAAAAATATTAAAAGTACATTCTAAAAAAATATCAATGGCTCCGGATATTAATTTAAGAACTGTTGCTAGAGGTACTCCAGGTTTTTCTGGAGCTGATTTGGCTAATTTAGTTAATGAAGCAGCATTACTAGCGGCAAGAAAAAATAAGAGAATTGTTACGAATGCAGAATTTGAAGAAGCAAAAGACAAAGTAATGATGGGAGCAGAAAGAAGATCCATGGTAATGACAGAAGATGAAAAAAAATTAACTGCCTATCATGAAGCTGGACATGCAATTGTTACCATCAATGAAAAAGCTGCTTATCCAATCCACAAAGCCACAATAATACCAAGAGGAAGGGCCTTAGGTATGGTGATGCAACTACCAGAAAAAGACGAAGTATCACAAACAAGGGAACAGCTACACGCTCAAATGGCAATTGCTATGGGAGGAAGAGTTGCAGAGGAGTTAATTTTTGGAGATGATAAAGTAACAACTGGAGCAGCTAGCGATATTGAACAAGCGACAAAAAGAGCAAGAGCAATGGTTATGCGAGCAGGACTTAGCAAAGAATTAGGGCCAGTTGCTTACGGAGAAAATGAAGAAGAAGTGTTTCTAGGAAGATCTGTTGCAAGACAACAAAACATGTCTGAAGAAACTGCTAAAAAAGTGGATGCTGAAATTAGAAAATTTGTTGAAAAAGGTTATGAAAGAGCAAAAAAAGTCTTAACTGAAAAAATTGATGATTTGCATAAGCTTGCCAAGGCTTTACTTACATACGAAACATTATCAGGATCTGAAATTCAAGACCTTATCCAGAAAAATATTTATCCAGCAAATAAAGAAGATTTGAAGACTGAAGAAAACGATCAAAGCTCAGCGTTAGGTTCTATTGGATTAAAGCCAAAAATAGTTCATTAAAAATAATGAAAAAATATTACACAAGAGTGTGTAATTTTTATTATGGGAACTTATCAAAAAGACTTGTTAAACAAAAAAAAGCTTTACCATTAAATGGAAATCATAAACTTTCTTTTGATCATATAGAAATATTATCCCGAAATTTTGAAAAAAAAATACATATTGAAGAGATAAAAAACTTATCAAAATTTTTAAAAAAAAAAATCAATAAAGATTTAAATTTAATTATTAAAAAAAAAAAAAACTTTTGTAATTTCAATTATAACCACAATCCAAATCTCTTAGGAATTTTGAATTTAACTCCAGATAGCTTTTCAGATGGTGGTAAATTTAACAAAGACCACCTAGGTTACAAACAAGCTCTAAATTTATTTAACTCAGGAGCCCAAGTTATAGACATAGGAGGAGAGTCTACTAGACCAGGTTCCAAAGAAGTTAAAGCAGATATAGAATGGAAAAGAGTTAAAAAAATAATAAAAAAATTATCAAAAAAAATTACCTTATCTTTAGATACTAGAAAATCTATCATTATGGAAAAAGGAATAAAAAATGGTATTAAATTAATAAATGATATATCTGGATTGCAGCAAGATAAAAAAACTATAGATATATTAAAGAAATATAAAATCCCATTTGTTATTCATCATATTCAGGGAAAACCAGAAACTATGCAAAAAAATCCAAAATATAAAAATGTTTTATTAGATATTTATGATTTTTTTGAGGAAAAAATAAAACTTATAAGGTTTAATGGTATAAATCATGATAAAATAATAATAGATCCTGGAATTGGCTTTGGAAAAAATCTGAAACATAATATGAAGATAATAGAAAAAATTTCTCTTTTTCATAGCCTAGGTTTTCCTATAATGCTTGGTATATCTAGAAAAAAATTCATTAAAGATATTTCTGGAAAAAATGATAGTAAAGAAAGATTGGGTGGAACAATTAGTACATCTATATTTTCTATTATGCAGGGCATTCAAATTTTGAGAATTCACGATGTAAATGAAGTGGTTCAAAGCATTAAAGTTTTTAAAAAATTGAATGAAAACTTATGACAAAAAAATATTTTGGAACCGATGGTATAAGAGGGAAAGTTAATAAAGGCAATATTAATGGCAATATGTTTTTTAAGTTTGGTTTAGCTGCTGGCACATATTTTAAAAATCAAAAAAAAAGTAAACAAACAGCTATAATTGCAAAAGATACAAGATTATCAGGTTATACTTTGGAACCAGCCTTAGTTTCTGGTCTGGCCTCAGCTGGTATGCATGTTTTCACTTTAGGTCCTTTACCCACTAATGGATTAGCAATGTTGACAAAATCTATGAAGGCAAATATGGGAATAATGATAACAGCATCTCACAATCATTATTATGATAATGGTTTAAAGTTATTTGGACCAGATGGACTTAAATTATCAGATAGAATTGAAAAAAAAATTGAAAGTTTAATTGATAAAAAAATAGAAAATAAGTTATCAGAACCCAAATTACTAGGCAGAGTAAAAAGATTAGAAAATGGTAATGAAGAGTATATTAAAATTCTTAAAAGAAATTTTCCTAAAAACTTTAGTTTAAAAGGTTTGAAAATAGTTATAGATTGTGCAAATGGTGCAGGATATAAATCTGGACCAAATCTATTAAAATCATTGGGCGCTTCTATAATACCCTTGGGTATCAACCCTAATGGACTAAATATAAATAAAAAGTGTGGCTCAACTTTCCCAAAAAAAATTCAATTAGCAGTTAAGAAATACAAGGCTCATATAGGAATATCATTAGATGGAGATGCAGACAGAATAATTATGTGTGATGAAAAAGCCAATATTATTGATGGAGATCAAATTATAGCAGCATTAGCTTTTAGATGGAAGAACAAAAAAATGTTAAGAGGAGGAGTAGTTGGAACTTTAATGTCCAATTATGGATTAGAGAAATTTTTAGAAAAAAATAAAATAAAGTTTTTAAGAGCAAATGTTGGAGATCGACATGTAAAAGAAAAAATGAAGAAAAATAACTTCAATTTAGGAGGAGAACAGTCTGGACATATAATTCTTGGAAAATTTGCTACTACTGGCGATGGTTTATTAGTTGCTTTAGAAATTTTATTTTCATTAAGAAAAGGAAAAAGTGCAAGCAAACATCTAAATGTATTTAAACAAACTCCACAAATTTTAGAAAATATAGTGGTGAAAAATAAAGATATAATAAATACTTTAAAAGTAAGAAAAGCAATTAAAAATGCAAATAATTTGATAAAAGGTAAAGGCAGGCTGTTAGTAAGAAAATCTGGAACAGAACCAAAAATTAGAATTATGTGTGAGTCAAATAGTGTAAAATTGATAAATAAGTGTATTAAGTTAATAAAAAAAAAAATTAGATAAATTGAAACCAAAATCTAAAATTTTAATAATTGCTGGCTCAGACTCTTCAGGCGGCGCAGGAATCCAGGCAGATATAAAAACTATAACTTCATTAGGTTCTTATGCAATGACTGCAATTACTGCAATTACTACTCAAAATACTACAGGTGTTAAATCAATAGTTCCTATTAGTCCTAAAGAAATTTCAAACCAGATCATATTTACATCTAAAGATATTAAACCTGACGCAATAAAAATTGGGATGTTACACTCTTCCAAAGTAATTAATGCTGTTTCAAATTCATTAGATAAAATTAAAGTAAAAAAAATAATTTTAGATCCTGTAATGTTTTCAAAAGGGGGTTCAAGACTACTTAACAAGAATGCAATAAAAAGTTTAAAGATAAAATTAATGAAGAAAGTAAATCTTTTAACACCAAATATTCCTGAGGCAGAGGTTTTGAGTCATTATAAAATACAATCCTTAGAAGATATGATTTTTTCAGCAAAAAAAATATTAAAATTAGGAGTTAAAAACGTTTTTATTAAAGGCGGACATCTTAAAGGAAATCTTGTTCAAGATATATTTGTTAGTAGAAACGAAATTAAAATTTTCAAAAACATTAGGATTTCAACTAAAAATACACATGGTACAGGATGTACTTTATCTAGCGCTATAACAACTTTTTTTTCATGTGGAAAAACTCTAAAGAAGTCTTGTGAGCTAGGGACTAAGTATGTAAATAATGCAATTGGATCCAAACTAAATTTTGGAAAAGGCCAAGGTCCAATAAACCATTTAAATTCAATTAAAGTAAATAAAAGATTTATATAATGAAAAATGTAGTAGTAGTTGGTTCACAATGGGGAGATGAAGGGAAAGGTAAAATAGTAGATTGGTTATCCTCGCAGTCAGATGTAGTTATTCGTTTTCAAGGTGGACATAATGCAGGCCATACATTGGTTATAGATGGTATAACTTACAAATTAAGACTATTACCTTCAGGAATAGTTAGAAAAGATAAAATTTCAATAATAGGGAATGGAGTTGTAATAGATCCATGGGCACTGCTAGAAGAAATCGAAGAAATTAGATCTAAAGGAATTGAAATAAATAAAGACAATTTTATTATATCAGATACAGCAACTTTAATTCTACCTTTTCATAGAGAAATGGATGAGTTAAGAGAAGATATTGCAGGGAAAAGTAAAATTGGAACAACTAGGCGAGGAATAGGACCTGCTTACGAAGACAAAGCTGGCAGAAGATCAATTAGAGTTATGGATTTAGCATCTGAAAGTAATTTAGATAACAGATTAGAAAATGCTTTAATTCATCATAATGCAATAAGAAAAGGCTTAGGAAAAAAAGTTTATAAAAAAAAAGATCTTAAGGAGGAGTTATTAAAAATTGCTCCTAAAATTTTAAATTATTCACAACCCGTATGGTTAAAAATTGATGAATTCAAAAAGAAGAATAAGAAGATTTTATTTGAAGGTGCTCAAGGTATTTTATTAGATGTTGATCATGGAACTTATCCTTTTGTGACATCTTCAAACACAGTTGCATCAACTGCTGCAACAGGAACTGGTTGTGGTCCTAGTACAATAAATTTTGTTTTAGGAATTACTAAAGCATACACAACTAGAGTTGGAGCAGGACCTTTTCCAACTGAACTCAATGATAATATAGGAGAATTAATTGGAAAAAGAGGAAAAGAATTTGGAACTGTAACAAGTAGAAAAAGAAGATGTGGTTGGTTTGATGCCGTCCTTGTTAGACAGACCATAAAAATATCAGGTATAAACGGCATTGCTCTTACAAAACTAGATGTTCTAGATGAATTAGATGAAATTAAAATATGTGTAGAATATGAACTAAATGGAAAAAAAATAAATTATTTGCCTGCTTCAGTTGAAGATCAGAATAAAATTAAACCTATATATAAAATTTTTAAAGGATGGAAAACTTCAACAAAAGGAATTAAAAATTTTGATGTTTTGCCCGATAATGCAAAAAATTATATTTATTCAATAGAAGATTTTGTAGGTGCAAAAATTTCAAGTATTTCTACAAGCCCAGAAAGAGAAGATACAATTCTTCTAGAAAATCCATTTAAAGAATAGTTAGTTTGCTGGAAGTAGATTTTTAGATTTAGCAGAATTTAGCATATGTTTTTGTAACTTCTCAAATGCTTTATTTTCTATTTGCCTTATTCTTTCTCGACTAATTTTATATTTTTTACTTAAATCTTCTAGTGTAATTGGTACCTCGTTTAGTCTTCTTGCATATAGTATTTCTTTTTCTCTGTTATTTAAAATTTTTATTGAGTCTAAAAGCAGATCTTTTCTTTGTTCCATCTCTTCTTTTTGCGCAAATCTTAAATCATGATCTAGCTCTTTGTCTTCAAGCCAATCTTGCCATTCATCTCCATCTTCTCCTACTTTGCTATTTAAAGAAAATTCTTTTCCTGATAATCTTCTATTCATAGAAACAACTTCTTCTTCGCTTACATCGAGCTTATTAGCTATTTCACTTACATGTTCATCTCTTAAATCTCCTTCTGATTTAGGAGCAATTTGGTTTTTTATTTTTTTAAGATTAAAAAACAATTTTTTTTGAGCTGTTGTAGTTCCTATTTTGACTAAACTCCAAGATCTTAAAATATATTCTTGTATTGAGGCTTTAATCCACCACATAGCATATGTAGCAAGTCTAAAACCTTTTTCCGGTTTAAATTTTTTTACCGCTTGCATTAAACCTATGTTTCCCTCTGAAATCATTTCACTAACTGGTAAACCATAACCTCTAAAACCCATTGCAATTTTTGCAACCAATCTCAAGTGACTAGTTACAAGTTTTTCTGCTGATTTAATATTTCCTGTAGCCCTCCAGTTTTTTGCTAACATATATTCTTCCTCAGCATCTAACATAGGAAATTTTTTTATCTGAGAAAGATAAGCAGATAGCCCTCCTTCATTTGACAGGGCTGGTAGATTATAGTTTGTCGTTGTACCCATAATGATTAGTTATTTAATAAAGTTTATTTTTTTTACAATAATTTATTTGTCACTGTTTTTGAGCTTTTTTAGAATATTATTCAAATCATTTGGCAAAATTGAGTTAAAAAGCAATTTTTTTTTTGTTACAGGGTGTTCAAAACCCAAAGTTTTAGCATGCAAAAACTGCCTATCAAGATTATAAATTAAATTTTCAATTTCTAGGTCTATATTTTTTAATTTTTTATATTTTTTTTTATAAATTTTATCTCCAACAATGCTATTTCCTTTATAATTCATATGGACCCTAATCTGATGAGTTCTCCCCGTCTCTAACTTGCATTCAACCAAACTAAAAGTAGGAATTCTGCTATTTTCAAAAATATTTGAAGTTTTATAATTTGTAATTGCTCTTTTTCCTTTTGTAATTCCTACTTCCATCATTTGTCTATTTTTTGAGCTTCTAGTTATTAATGTATTTATTTTTCCATTACTAGGTCTAAGTTTCCCCCAAACTAGTAATTCGTAAATTCTAGTAATTTTATGGTTTTTAAATTGGTTTGATAAATTTTCATGCGTAAAATTATTTTTTGCAACCACAACCAATCCTGAAGTATCTTTATCAATTCTATGAACAATGCCTGGTCTGAGTTCTCCACTAATTGATGAAAGACTATTCCCACAGTAATTAATTAATGCATTAACTAAAGTGTTATCATAATTTCCTGCTCCGGGATGAATTACAATTCCTGCAGGCTTATTTATTACAATTAAGTATTTATCTTCATAAACTATATTTAATTTAAATTTATATGGACTCAAAGATACTTTTTTTGGTTCTGGTATTTCAAGAGAAATTCTATCTCCTGAAAGAATTTTTTTAGCAGGAGAAATTATTACTTTATTATTTAATTTTAATTTTTTATTTAAAATTAAATTTTTAATTCTTGTTCTGCTTAAAGTAATTTCTCTTTTATTAACAAAAACATCTACCCTAAAATTATTTTCTTGTGTTTTAGCAATTAAATTAATGATTTTTTTCATAATTTATATTAATGTTATCATATGTGCTGCGCTTGTAGCTCAATTGGATAGAGCGCCTGACTTCGGATCAGGAGGTTGAGGGTTCAAGTCCTTCCAGGCGCACCAAAAACATTTTTTGTTTTTTTTGTTTTCTTATTCTCCCATGTTAACTAATGTACCTTTTTTTCTCGCACCATAAAAAGCTAAATAGAATACAAAAATTGCACTTATAAAATAAAACAAATTTAAAGCTAGTGCATTTAAAATATTTTCATAGTTTACAACATTATTAACCAAAATTGATCTTGCTTCTTCAAATACATAAACTAATGGCAAACCCTTCGCTAATACTTGAAGCCATTCTGGTAAAATGGAGAGAGGATAATATACACAACCTAATGGAGCTAAAAGAAAAAGAGAAGACCATGCAGTATTTTCAAATGCTGGTCCAAATCTTAAAAGTCCAGAAGTTACTAACAATCCCAATGTTGTTCCAAAAAGATATAAACTTAAAAAAAGTAAAAGCAAAGGTGGTCCCATTTTTAATAATGAAACACCAAATAATGGACTCATCAGAATTATTGCAGGAATTATGCCTATCAAAGTTCTTAGTAAAGCTGTAGACGTAAGAGCTGTAATAATTTCGCTTACTTTCAGGGGAGCAACAAAAAGATTAGTAAAATTTCTACTCCATATTTCCTCTAGGAATAACATATTAAAACTTATGCTTGATCTAAATAAAAAGTCATAAAGAATTGCACAACTTAAAATAACTCCAACAGTATTATTATAATAGTCACTATGCATTGTAAAAAACTGCGAAATAAATCCCCATAGAATTATTTGAATTGTGGGCCAATAAATTAAATCTAAAATTCTTGGAAATGAACCTTTTATCAAATAAAGGTGACGAGTAGATAATGCATATATTCTATGAAATTTCATATTATTCTCTTACAATTTTTAAAAAAGTGTCCTCTAAATTTGCTCTTCCATGTTTTTTTATTAAACTACTACATGTACCTTCATCGATAATCTTTCCATTTTTCATCATCATAACTTTATTACAAAGTCTTTCTACCTCATTCATATTGTGTGAGGCTAATAGGATAGTAGTATTTTTTTTTAATGCAAAATTTTCTAGATAAGTTCTAATATAATCTCCTACATCTGGATCTAGACTTGCCGTTGGTTCATCTAGAAGAAGAATTTCGGGTTCATTGATTAACGCCTTGGCAAGAGAAACTCTATTTCTTTGCCCAGATGAAAGTTCTCCTGTTTTTCTATTTTTAAAATCAATTAAATTTAATTCTTCCATTAAATTTAAAATTTTATCTTTTAAATTTTTTACACCATATAATCTTCCATAAACCTTTAAATTCTCTTCTACTGTGAGTTTTTTTGGAAGTTCTACATATGGAGAAATAAAATTTACTTTTTCTAATATTTTAGTTCTATTAGTTTCATTTTCAATATTTAAATTATTTATCAAAACACTTCCCGAAGTGGGTTTTATTAATCCTAAAATCATACCCAAGGTAGTTGTCTTTCCGCAGCCGTTTGGTCCTAAAAGACCGATTATTGATCCCTTATTAATTTTAAAATTAATATTTTTCACTGCTAAAAAATTATTATATTTTTTATTTAAATTTTTAATTTCGATTGTCATTTTTTTGAAGCCCTGTTTAATCTGTCATTTATTGCTAAACCAAAACCTTTATTAGGGATTTTTTCAACAGCAATTTTTTTAAAATTTTTATTTTTAATAGTCCTCATTGTTCTATATAAATTTTTTGCCGCTTCCTTGAGATTTCTATTTTTAGTTAAATAATAAAAGTTTTTACCAGTATATTTTCTTTTTTTAATTAATATAAATGCCTCATCTATATTTGGTATCAAAGCATTTAATCTGATTGGAATCCCGGGTGAATAATGAACTTTCCCCTGTCCTGGAACAGCTATACGTTTGTATTTAGGATTAAATTTAAGATTTGTTTTTAGAAATCTATTTATTTGGCTTATATTTGTTCCACCTAATCTTAATATTTTCGGTTTATTGATTAAACTAATTATGGTTGATTCTAAACCTATTTTAGATCGACCTCCATCAAGAATAAATTTTATTTTTTTTCCAAATTCATCTCTAACATCGTCTTTTGAAACTGGACTAATTTTAGAAGAAATATTTGCACTTGGAGCAGCAAGAGGATACTTAAGACTTTTAAGAAGTTTCCTAACAAGTAAATTTTTTGGAAATCTAATTGCTAAAGTTTCTTTTTTATTTGTAACGCTTTTGGATATTTTGCTTTCACTTTTTAATTTTAAAATAAAAGTGATCGGACCTGGACAAAATTTTTTATATAGACGAATAAAATTTTTATTTATTATACAATCATTCATTAGCATTTCTAGATTATAATAATGAACTATTAGAGGATTACTTTTTGACCTTTTTTTTAGTTTAAAAATTTTAGAAGTAGCTTTTTCAGAATAGGCATTAGCTGCTAATCCATACACAGTTTCCGTTGGAATGCCAATACACTCATTTTTATCCAAGTAGTATTTAGATTTTTTAATATTTGAAAGATTGTTTTTCATGTAATAATACCAACTATTATATGAAAGAAAAAAATTTGCCAGATGATATTAAAAGCAAATCTCTAAGCGAACTTACAGAATTAGCAAATAATATTATTAAAAAACTAGAAAATGAAAAAAACCTTGAAAGTTCAATTAATGATTACCAAACTTTAATAAGGTTAAATAATTTAATTGAAAAAAAATTTCAAAGTAATTCAAAAAAAATATCTCAAATTACAAAAGAAAAGATAAATGAGATATTAAAGAAAAAAAATGAAAGAAAAGCTAAATAAAATTGCTAGAGATACTAATTTATTTTTAATTAAATTTTTATCAAAGCAAAAAAAAACTGATCTTTTAAAGCCAATGAAATATGGTTTACTTCCGGGTGGAAAAAAAATTAGATCAAAATTAATTGTAGATGTTGGAAAAATTTTTAAGATTAAATATAAAAACCTTATTCAAATTGGTGCTGCTGTAGAATGTATTCATGCATACTCTTTAATTCATGATGATCTACCTTGCATGGATAATGATTCTTTAAGAAGGGGGAAACTATCAACTCATAAAAAATTTGGAGAATCAACAGCAATTCTTGCTGGTAACTCCTTGTTAACATTGGCTTTTGAAATTTTAAGTGAAAATAATTTTAATCTAGATTTTAAAAAAAAAATTAAATTAATAAATTTGATATCCGAATGCTCTGGTCATTCTGGGATTGCAGGAGGACAATATTCAGATTTAAGTTTTGAAAGAAAAAAAATTCCAATCAAAAAAATTATAAAAATGCAAATTAGAAAAACAGGAAAATTGTTTAGTTTTTGTTGTGTAGCGCCAGTTATTTTAAGTAAAAAAAATATTTACATTAAGAAATTTGATAAAATTGGTTCTGATATAGGCTTACTTTTTCAAATATCTGATGATTTAATTGATTTTAGCGGCAATTCAAAAAAAGTTGGAAAAAAAACAAAGAAAGATTTTAAGAAAGGCAAAGCAACCTTAATTAGTTTACTAGGACATGAAAATACTATTAAATATTGTAGTAAATTAAAATTAAATATATTAAATAGGCTTCAAATATTTGGGGGTAAAGCAGAAAATTTAAAAAACACAATTAATTATATTGCGCAAAGATCAAAATGAATAAAAAATATAAACTTTTAGATAACATCAATTTTCCCTCAGATATAAAGAACCTTTCCCAGTCAAATTTAAAATTACTAGCTGATGAAGTCAGAAAAGAAATGATAGAGGCTGTTTCAGAAACAGGAGGACATTTGGGGGCAGGTTTAGGAGTGGTAGAATTAACAGTGGCCTTACATTACATATTCAATGCTCCAAATGATAAACTAATTTGGGATGTTGGTCATCAAACTTACCCTCATAAAATATTAACGGGCAGGAAGGATAGAATTAGAACTTTAAGAAAAGGAAATGGATTGTCAGGTTTTACTAAAAGATCAGAGAGCGAGTATGATCCATTTGGCGCTGCTCACAGTTCAACCTCTATATCTTCTGCTTTGGGTATTGCTGTGGCAAATAAACTTTCAAATAAATCTGATAATGTAATTGCTGTAATAGGGGACGGTGCGATGAGCGCTGGAATGGCATATGAGGCGATGAATAATGCGGGAGCAAGTAAAGCGAAAATGATTGTTATTTTGAATGATAATGACATGTCGATCGCAAAACCTGTTGGAGCAATGAGATCTTATCTAGCAAAAATTCTTTCTGGAAAAATATATTTTAGCTTTAGAGAAACAACAAAATTAATAATATCTGCTTTTTCAAAAAGATTTAGCAAGAAAGCTGGAAGAGCTGAAGATTTTATTAGATCTGCGGTTACAGGTGGAACTTTGTTTAATTCAATGGGATTCTATTACATCGGACCAATTGATGGGCATGACATAGATAATTTAATTTCCGTATTAAAAAATGCAAAAGAAATTAATTATAGTGGTCCTATCATGATACATATAAAAACAGAAAAAGGTAAGGGCTACAAATTTGCAGAAAAATCAGCAGACAAATATCATGGAGTTTCAAAATTCAATGTTAATACTGGAGTTCAAGAAAAATCTAAATCAAATATTCCTGCTTATACTAAAGTTTTTGCAAATACTCTTGTAAAACATGCTGCTAAAGACAGCAAGATCATAGGAATAACTGCTGCGATGCCTTCAGGCACTGGAATGGATATTTTTGGAGAAAAATTTCCTTTAAGAATGTTTGACGTAGGGATTGCAGAACAACACGCGGTTACTTTTGCAGCAGGACTAGCTACCGAAGGTTATAAACCATACGCCGCTATATATTCCACATTCTTACAAAGAGCATATGATCAAGTAGTTCACGATGTAGCAATACAAAGTCTTCCTGTTAGATTTGCAATTGATAGAGCTGGTCTAGTTGGAGCTGATGGTCCTACTCATGCGGGATCATTTGATATAACATATTTGGCAACATTACCAAATTTTGTGGTAATGGCCGCTAGCGATGAAGCAGAATTGGTAAAAATGATTAATACCTCAGTTGATATTAACAACAAGCCTTGTGCTTTCAGATATCCTAGGGGAAATGGCACTGGTGTAAATCTTCCTTCAATTGATGAAAAGTTAGAAATTGGAAAAGGAAGAATTATAAAGGAAGGGAAAAAAATTGTACTACTAAATTTTGGTGCGAGGCTTAAGGAGTGTGTTATTGTTCAAGAAAATTTAATAAAAAAGGGTATAAATATTTCATTAGTGGATGCTAGATTTGTTAAACCGCTTGATGAAAATCTTATTTGGCAATTAGCTACTGATCATGAAGTAATGATAACAATAGAAGAAGGTTCTATAGGAGGCTTTGGTTCACATGTTAGCCAGTTTCTATCTGATAAAAATTTACTAGATAATAATTTTAAGTTTAGATCTATGATTTTACCTGATAGATTTATTGACCATGATAAACCAGATTTGATGTATAAATATGCTGGACTAGATGCAAATAGTATAGAAAATAAAATTTTAGATACTTTGAATTCGAAAATTATAATTAAAAAAACTAATTAACTTTTACACTGAGCAATGTGCATTAAGTAGTGATCTAATATAACGCAATGCATCATAGATTCACCAATAGGAACAGCTCGTATTCCTACGCAAGGATCATGTCTTCCTTTAACTGATATAGAAGTATTTTTACCAAATCTATCTACAGTTCTTCGTGAAGTAAGAATTGAGGAAGTAGGTTTTACTGCAAATGAAACAATTATTTCTTGTCCAGAAGATATCCCACCAAGAATACCACCCGCATTATTTGATTTAAATTTTATTGTCTTGCCTTTTTGTGAAATTTCATCAGAATTTTGTTCGCCAGTTAATAAAGCAGAATTCATTCCTGATCCAATATTTACACCTTTTACTGCATTAATGCTCATCATCGCAGATGCTAAATCCATATCTAATTTAGAATATATTGGAGCTCCTAGTCCTACCGGAACTCCCCTTGCTCTTACTTCAATTACTGCACCACAAGACGAACCGACTTTTCTAATACTTAATAAATATTTTTCCCAAAGTTTTAAAATAGTTTTATCTGGGCAGAAAAGAGAATTTTTATAAATAAATTTATCATTCCAATTTCTTATATTACAACCGAGTATACCTAGTTGAGTTACTGCTCCAACGACTTTATATTTTTTTCCAATTTTATTTTCTAAAACTTTTTTTGCTATCGCTCCTGCAGCAACTCTTGAAGCCGTTTCTCTTGCAGATTGTCTTCCGCCACCTCTATAGTCTCTAATTCCATATTTTTTCAAATAGGTAAAATCTGCATGACCAGGTCTAAATTTGTTTTTTATTGTTTCATAATCTCTTGATCTCATATCTTTGTTATAAATTATTAAAGAAATTGGAGTTCCTGTTGTTTTACCTTGAAAAACCCCTGACAAAATTTCAATTTTATCATCTTCTTTTCTTTGTGTTGTAAATTTTGATTGACCAGGTTTTCTTTTATTTAGTTCTAATTGTATGTCTAATTCACTAAGTTTTATATTAGGAGGGCATCCATCAACTATACAGCCTATTGCTGGACCATGAGATTCTCCCCAAGTTGTGAAACGAAATAGCTTTCCAAAAGTATTAAATGACATTAAATATATTATATAAGTTATTTTGTTGAAATTATGAATCAAAAAAATTCATTTGGTCTAGATTATTGCTTTAAGGATTTAGAAAATCCTGTAGATCTCTTCACGGAATGGTTTAATGAAGCAAAAAACACTGAGTTAAATGATCCAAATGCACTTTCACTGGCTACTGTGGATAAAAATATGATTCCGTCTGTAAGAATGGTTTTATTAAAGAATTATAATCAAGATGGATTTGTTTTTTACACAAACCTTAATAGTAAAAAAAGTATCGATATAAAAAACAATCCTAATGCATCTATGTGTTTTCATTGGAAAAGTTTGCTACGACAAATTCGAATTACAGGAAAAATAACAAAGGTTTCAGATAAAGAAGCAGACGAATACTATAATTCAAGATCCTATGGAAGCCGAATTGGTGCATGGGCATCAAACCAAAGCAGTATTTTAAAAAATAGAGAAGAACTTTATCAATCAATAAAAGATTATGAAAAAAAATATTCTAATATTAAAGACGTACCAAGACCAGTTCATTGGTCGGGATGGAATGTAAACCCTTATCAAATTGAATTTTGGTTAGATGGCAAAGACAGAATACATCAAAGATTGCTATACAAAAAAAACGAAGGTGAGAATTGGACAAGAAGTTTGTTGAGTCCTTAAAAAGTTCTTTCCAAACTAAAAGAAGTTAAGTTTTGCAATATTTCTTTTTCTTTTGAATCTTTAAATATGCTTAAAGAATTTGACGCTAGATTAATAAAATATTCTGCTTTTCTGTAGCAGTCATTTATAATATTATATTTTTTAATCATTAATAAAACTTTTTTAAATTCTTTTTCTGATCTTACAGTCTTTTCAAAAAAATCCTTAAGCTCTTGCTTTTCATATAATTGAGCTTTATGATAAAGTAAAATTATCGGCAAGGTTATTTTTCCTTCAAAAAAATCATTACCAATTTCTTTACCAAAAATTTTTAATTCAGAATTATAATCTAGAGTATCATCTGCTATTTGAAATGTTAAACCTAGATTTTTTCCATAAAATTCTAATGCTTCTTTAATTTTATTTTCTTTATCTGAAAGTATTGATCCAACTTTAGTAGCAGCAGAAAATAATGATGCTGTTTTAGCTGATATAATTTTTAAGTATGTTTCTTCTAAAATATCGATTTCCCCTTTGTGCTGCAGCTGCAGTACCTCTCCTTGCGAAATTTCTGCTGATGTAGATGATAGAAGTTTTAAAACTTCCAGATTTCCATCTTCAACCATCATCTCAAAACATCTGCTTAATAAGTAATCACCAACTAAAATTGATGATTGATTTCCCCAAATACTATTTATTGTCTTTTTTCCTCTTCTGATTTCTCCATTATCTATTACGTCATCATGCATTAATGTAGCAGCGTGAATTAACTCAACACATGCAGCAAGATTTACATCTCTAATTCCTTTGTAATAGCCACAAAGCTTTGCAGATCCCAAAGTTAGCAATGCTCTTAATTTTTTACCTCCAGTTCTAAGATGATATTTTGTCATCTCATCAACCAGGTCTACATTACTAGTTAATTTTGTTTTTATTTTTTCTTCAACTAAAATCAACTTATCTTCAACAGAATTCTTAAGTTCGTAATATGAATTATTTACTCTATTTTTTAACTGAACAACAGTTCCCATACTTTAAAGTAGTATAATTAGCGCAATATTATACTTATCAATTGACGCACCTGAAACTTCAACTATAAGGAGACTTTATATTAAATCAAAAATTTTATAAGCATTAAATATGTTTTC
>MDTB01081177.1_pt1 | contig 15805 bp, 14 predicted proteins | sample 811161 | NCBI WGS metagenome assembly MDTB01 (sample SAMN05326650, study PRJNA326480) | marine metagenome | isolation source: seawater | place: Mediterranean Sea | collected 2009 | reverse complement strand
TCCAAGACCTGCCAGCACACAAGTTAACATTGAAAATCTAGCATCCCAAAGAATTATAATTATTTTGTTAATTTTTTTTGCATTAAAAATTTTAAATAAGTCCTCGTATTCTCTATATAATGATTCGAGATTTTCTATATTGATAGAAATTATAATTGGCAAAATTATAACAATTTGAGCGACAATCATAATTGCAGGAGTATATAAAATTTCAAAAAATCCTAATGGTCCACTTTTTGAAAAAACAACATATAAGATTAGACCAACAAAAACTGGTGGTAATGCCATCAAAGAATTGAAGAGAATCTTTATTATTTTTTTGCCAAAAAAATTATTAGTAGCAACAAGGGCAGAAACAGGAAGCCCTATTATAATCGAAAATAAAAGAGCAATTGTTGAAACCTTGAGTGACAAAAAGATTATTTCATAAAGATCTTTATCAAATGTGAAAATCAGCTCAAAGGCTTTGATAATAATTTCCACCTTATTTTTTTTTAATCATGTTTGGCAAGAATAACTGTTGCTGCTGGAAAAATACAAGTAACGACATTACCGCCTGTCAATTCCATTTTTTTACAAATATCTACAGGAATAGCTGCATGTATAAAACTACCGGTACTATTTCCATCCGCGTCAGTTTGCTCAACTGCAACTTGAGAATAACTATTACCATGTATTACAGAAGTCACTTTACCTTTTATTTGATTTTTTGCACTTATTTGCATTAGTTTCTCCTTTCAAAAGTATAATCTATTTATTTTTCCAATAATAGACAAGCCCAACGGCTGAAATATTATGCCAAAGACTAAAAATTGCTGATGGCAAGGCAACCATTTTACTGAAATGAAGAATTGATAAAGCCATTCCTAATCCTGAATTTTGCATGCCTACTTCTATTGAAATTGTTTTTTTTTCTTTAAACGAAAGCCCCAACAAACCACCAATTAAGAATCCAGTACTTAGACCGACAAGATTATGTAAAACTATACAAAAAAATAAGCTATAGGAAAGTTGGCTGAGAAGGTTTAAATTTAATGAGAAAATAATACCAATAATAAGGGCTATAAAAAACTCTGAAATTTTAGGTAAAAATTTTGTGACTCTTTCCATGGGAATTAAAATCTTAAAAAATAGGCCCAAAAAAACTGGTAAAAAAACAATTAAAAAGGATGATTTAATTAATGCAATTACATCTATGTTTATATTTTTACTAGATAACAAAAAAATAAGTATTGGTGTTAAAAACACTGAAACAATCGTTGAGAAAAAAGTACAAACAATTGATAGCGCAACATTTCCATTACATAAATATGTAATTAAGTTGGAGGCTGTTCCACCAGGACAACAACCTAAAATTATTATTCCAAGAGCAAGCTCTGAAGGAATATTAAATGTTTTTACTAATACGAAGGCTGTAACCGGCATTATTGTAAATTGAAGAAAGGTAACAAAAAAAAATAAAGAAGGTTTTTTAAGTATTTTTTTGAAATCAATCAACTCTAATGTCATTCCCATTAAAAACATCACAAGACCCAAAAAAAGGGGGATATAATTCTTAAATAAAGAAAGTTTTGAAGGAAGGAAAATGCCTGTTACCAGAAAAAAAAAAATAAAGATTAAAAAACTTGATCTAAATAAAAGCATCCAGACTATTGATCATAATCTCTTAACATTTTCTTAATTTCAATACTATGCATTTCCTCAGTTTTTATCATTTCTCTAGAATATTCTTCTATGTAAAGGCTCTTATTTTCAGAACAGTGAAGTAAATCGTTATATAATGAAATAGCTTTTTCTTCATGATGTAAACTTTCAACAAGAAGATCTTTTACAGAATGTTTGTTGGATTCACTAATTGAAGGTATTTTTTGAGAAGGATGTCCTCCAAGACCAGTCAAAAGCTCACCAGCTTGTTGAGCATGAGCTAGTGACTCTTCTGCCTGACTTTTAAAAAATTTATCTAAAATAATTCTACTGGGACCGGTAACCATTAAGGCGAAATGGGTGTATTTGACAACACCAGCTAATTCATATTCCATAATTTCATTTAAAATAGAGTTAATTTTTTTTTGATCAATATTTTGTAATATCATAATAATTTCCTATATTTACTAAGTAAACTTATCATATATGATGAAAAAAAAACTCCCTTTTTCAATTATCTTTAAAGATACAAACACTGATTTTCACTTTGATCTCCATGATCAAACAGTAAACCCAAATAATGTTGGGAAGATTGCTAGCATTCTAATAAACGAAATAGATAAAGAGATTAAGAAAAACCCTAACACTTCAGAGGGAGATCTTATTCAAGCACTTGCTCTATTTGTAGCCACAAGAATAACCGTAAGCTCCTTTGATGATCAAAAAATATTAAAATTTTTCAACAGTGTATTAGAAAAAGCAATTGAAAATATTAATTCCGGAAAAAAAACTAAAATTGGCAATTCCTAAATAATTTTTAATATTTTTTTCAATTTTAATGGCACATTGTTTGCAGATAATTCTTCAAATATGCTAAGAAACGAGGAGAAGTATGAGTATAAACGCAATGCACGTAGCCAAAACAGGACTAAATGCCCAACAAACAAGAATGCAAATAATTTCTAATAATTTAGCTAACGTTAACACTAACGGATTTAAAAAAGATAGAGCAAATTTTGAATCTTTATTATATCAAATTATTAGAGGTAGTGGAGCTCAAACATCAGTTGATACTAGATTAACATCGGGTTTTGCTGTTGGTACTGGAGTAAATATTGTTAATTCACAAAAACTTCATTCTCAAGGAAGTATAGTTTCTACAGATAACTCACTTGACTTAGCAGTTGATGGCGGTGGATTTTTTCAAGTTTTACTACCCGACGGACAGATTGTCTACACTAGAAATGGTGCATTCTCAAGAAACCAGGAAGGGATTTTAACTACTAACAGTGGCTTTATAATTCAGCCAGAGATTGCTATACCAGCTGAAGCCACAAAAATTAATGTTTCCTCAGACGGTATTATATCTGTGCAAATACCTGGACAGGTTGATGCACAGGAAATTGGTCAGCTCCAGCTTGCTGATTTTCAGAACAGAACAGGTCTTCAACCTATTGGAGAAAACTTCTACGTTGAAACGACTGCAAGTGGTCCACCAATTTTAGAAGTTCCATTTAACGCTGGTTTTGGGAAAATAGTTCAAGGATCACTTGAAGCGTCAAATGTAAATGTTGTTCAGGAATTAGTAGATATGATTGAAACTCAAAGAGCCTACGAAGTTAATTCCAAAGCTATAACATCCGTTGACGAAATGCTTAGATTTGTTAACAGCAACTTATAGGCAATAAAATGAGATTATTAGTTTTAATATTACTTTTACCTATAGCAAGTTGTTCTACTTACATGGAAAATAAAATAGGCCAAGAATTTAAAAGTATACAACCTGACTTTACGAATGTGATGCAAGAAGACAAATCATTAGAAGGAGCTGTTTATAACGGACGTGGTGGCCTCTTTGCTTCAGATGTGAGAGCTAACAACGTTGGTGACATTATTACAGTCAAAATGGAAGAATCCATGACTGCTGCAAATTCAGGTTCCGAAACAACTACTAAAAAAGATAGTTATAGCTTTGATTTACCCGAAGCATTATTTGGGCCTTCATCATTCATAGGAAAATTTTTATTTTCTGACGGCGTAAAAGAAGACAGGTTAAAAGCTGGAACTGAACAATCCTTCCAAGGTAGTGGAACTGCAGCTCAAGCAAACAGTTTAACAGGTACAATTTCTGTAACAATTGTGAGAGTGTATCCTAACGGAAATTTACAAATCAAAGGAGAAAGAAAACTCTCTTATAATAGTGGAACAGAATACATAAGATTATCAGGTGTTGTAAGACCTGAGGATGTTACTGCAGATAATAGTGTTTCTTCAACTAAAGTCGCTGATGCACAAATTTCATATACAGGTACCGGTGATATGAATGATAGTGTTACTAAAGGATGGTTAAGTAGATATTTTGCATATATCTCACCTTTTTAAATTATGAAAAAATTTTTAGTTTTAATATTTTGTTTTTTTACATTTTCTAATAACCCTCTTCTTGCAGATAGAATTAAGGATATGGCATCAATTGCTGGGGTTAGAACAAACCAACTTGTAGGATACGGACTTGTAGTTGGTTTAGCTAAAACTGGTGATGGTAGTGTTGAATTAACTAAACAAAGCATTGCATCTATGATCAAACAATTTGGTGTAATCGCAACAAACGCTGATATTAATGCATCAAACGCAGCTAATGTTATGGTTACAGCAACCTTACCTCCTTTTGCTAAACCTGGACAAACTATTGACGTAACAGTCTCTACAATAGGAAAAGCTAAATCGCTAAAAGGTGGTACTTTACTTATGACTGCAATGAATGGTGCAGACGGTGAAGTATATGCTATAGCTCAGGGAAACTTAGTGGTTGGTGGACTGGGTGTAGAAGGAGCTGATGGCTCTAGTACAATTCAAGGAACACCTACTGTTGGACGAATTCCAAGTGGAGCAACTGTTGAAAAAATGGTTGAAACCACTTTTTTAGAAAAAAAAAATATTGTCTTAAATTTACACCAAGCTGATTTTTCTCAAGCTGATAAAATAGCAGAAACAATTAATGATACTTTTGGTCCTGAGGTTGCAACACCTCTAGACTCAACATCTATTAAAGTTAGAACACCAGAGAAGCCATCTCAAAAAGTATCTTTTATAGGCTTGTTAGAAAACCTAAATTTTGAACCTGTAACTCCAAAAGCAAAGGTTGTAGTTAACTCAAGAACAGGAACGGTGGTAATTGGAGGTGATGTAAGAATTTCTCCTGCTGCTGTTGCTCACGGGAGCTTGTCTGTTAAAATTCAAGAAGATACAAAACTTTTATCTGAAGGCACAGGTACTGTTGTTGGAACATCTGCTACTGTTGCAGGCACTGCTGCTACAACAGCACAAGATACAAATATCGATGTTGATGAACAACCTGCAAGAGCGTTTGTATTTGATCCAGGAATTGAACTTCAAACCCTTGTAGATGCTTTAAATGAAACAGGTACAACTGCCACAGATATGGTTGCAATACTTGAAGCATTGAGAGAGGCGGGAGCATTAAGGGCAGAGTTAATAGTCATCTAGGGATTTAATATGAAAAATAATGTTATTAGTAGTATGAAATTCAAATTTGAAGATCAACTAAACACCCCTAAGAATAAATTTAACAAAGCCTCTTCTTTGCATGACGTAGCTCAGGAGTTTGAATCTCTTTTTGTCTTTCAAATGCTTAAAAATGCAAGGCAAGCAAAACTTGCCGACAATGTTCTTTCAAATAAAGGTTCTGAAACTTACCAATCACTTCTAGATCAAGAATTTTCAAAAATAATTGCTAAAGGACAAAACTTTGGAATTGCAGAGGCATTGATTAGACAGTTTGGAAAACATTGGAGTGCTAAGTAATGCCAAGTTTATTTGATATCGGAAAGAGTGGTCTTCAAGCATATAGACAATCTTTGGCTGTAACAGGTCAAAATATTGCTAATATCAATACTGACGGCTATAAAAAAAGAGAAGCCTCTCTTGAGGAGGTTACAGGAGCTGGTGGTGGCGTCACAGAAATATCCGACCAAACTGGTCTAGGTGTCCGAGTTGAGAATATAAAAAGAGCTTTTGACGAATTTTTGCTTGATAAAGTGAGACAAACTTCATCACTTTTTGAAAAAACTGACACTTTTTTGCAAGAGGTTAAAGATCTTGAAAATTTACTACTTCCAGGTGATGCAAATTTAAGTAATTCAATTGGAGAATTCTTTGGTTCATTGCAACAAATAGCGGCAGCTCCAGATGATCAAGCTCCTAGAGTTATTGCTATTGAAAAAGGAAAAGACTTGGCTGGACAATTCAATCTTTATGCAGATAGGATCGAAAGCCTTAAAGAAAAAATTTTTGACAAATCAAAAAATGCTGTAACCTCTGTAAATTTATTTTCTGAACAAATTTCAAGAATAAATGCGAAATTATTAGCATCAGGTGGTGCTGGAGATAGTTCAAATGCTCTTCTAGATCAAAGAGATTTACTCATCGACCAATTATCTCAAGTCTGTCAAATATCAGTTAATTATATTAACAAGGGAGCAGCAGAAATCCGTTTAGGTAACTCAGGGTCAGGTCCTGTTATTGTTGAAGCAGATTCCTCCCCATCAAAAGGAAGTAACACAACCGTCCCTGTAAATGTTATCAAACAAGGACCGAGATTACAACCAGTTGTGGGCTCTGGTAATGTAGCTACTAATCAAATTCAAGGAGGGATTATTGCCGGCCTTGTTGATGGTTATGCATTAGCAGACGATACATTAAACGAGATTGACAACTTAGCAAAACTAGTGTCACAAGAATTTAACAAAATTAATATGATAGGTCTAAATTTAGACGGAAAAAAAGGAGAACAAATGTTCTCTGTTTCGAGTTTAAAGGCCGTTGAAAACCCGACGAATAGATCTAATGTAGGTGTTGCAGTTTTTGTCACCGATCCAAGTAAAATAACTAGTGACGATTATAATGTAATTTACGACGAATCTAATGACCTTTGGACGTTAACTTCTGATTCACTTAAAACGCCGGTGACAGGTAAGCTATCAATTGAAACTGAAGGATTTAAACTTTCATTCTTTGGAAATGCTCTTAATGGTGATGAATTTAATATTGTCCCGACTAACGCATCCAAAGGTATGAATTTTTTACTTTCAAGACCACAGGACTTTGCCGCAGCCTCTGCAACCTTAATTAGTTCAAGTACAAGCAATCTCGGTACAGCAAAACTTGAAGAAGTACCACTGATTAATTCAGAAGATAAGACACAACTTTTAAATATCAATTCAGTTTTATCCAATGGTTTGAACCCAGTGACTGCCACTGAATTTTCAAAAGATGGAGGAGCTGCAATAATTCCTGCAGGTATGACCTCAGTAAATATTAGTTCTTATAAAACTCAACCTGAGATTCAGTTTGGTTTGTCTTCATCAGATGTAACAGGAGCTACAAGTTTTACTGTTACTCTTGCTGATTCTACATCATTGACAGTTGATCTGACAGGAGTAAAAACAATTGAAGAAATTGCAGATGTTCTAAATAGAAGTAGAGATGTGTCGGGGAATGCACATAATTTTCGTACATTAGGTCTTTTTGCATCAGGTGGCGGTTCAACACTTACCATTGCAAGCAATGATCAAAACTTTTCATCTGGTGCAGTAAGCGCTGGTACGGTAATAAATGGAAATGTCAGCAACCCTTCGATAACCGACGCTAGTCAAGTTCAAATTTTTACCAGAGAAGGAAGACATCTTGCTGGGACGGTCCTATCAACATCTGAAATTGCAGAATTTCTTACAGAAGAAAATGGTTTTAATTCTCAAGTTGAATACAGAGCTGATTACTTAAATGGAACTGATGCAGAGAAATACAGAAACATAGAGATAGAAAGATCAACAACGAATGGTAATTATGTAATTAGCTACGGTGCAAATGGGACGGCTGCTAGTGCTCAAAGAGCAGCTTCAACTGTTCCTGCAAGTCATGTTAATGCAGCCTATACATTAACAGTAAATTCTACTTCAACGGGAAAATCAGAAAATATTACAGTTCCTATTGAATCATCAGCAGGATATGTAGCAGGTTTGATTAATACTAATGCAACAACTCTTGGAGTTGAGGCTAGTGCAATTACTAGAGTAAAGTTTCCACCTCCAAAAAAAAATGGGGATATTTCTTTTACTCTTAAAAGTAAACCAGGTATAAATAATAGTGCTACAATTTCAGCATCGGTGCTATCAACAGATTTAACAAATTTAGCTAATACTATAAATAATTATTCTGGAAGAACAGGCGTTACTGCTAATCTGTCAAGTGATAAAAAACATATTATTTTAGAAAATAAAAATGGCGATGATATTGATATATCAAGTTTTTCCGGACCAGATACATTAACAACAAATACAACAGCTCTTGGTGCATCAGCTGGCACGACAATTACTCACAACTCTCATGGACTTAGTACGGGAGATAAAGTTATTTACACTGCAGGCGGAACAGCATTGAATAATCTCACAAGTGGTCAGACATATTACGCCATAAAAGTTAATGATAATACTTTCAGACTTGCTAACTCTGCTTCTAATGCATCAGGCGGAGCAGCTTTGACGATAGGTGGTGCTGGTGGAAGCGCAACAGACAAATTTACCCCTCCGTTTAGTTTAGAAGTGTTAAAAAGTGATTTCACAAGTTTTTCAACACCAGTTTCAATTGATATTGATGGCAATAGTTATAAAGCAGCAAAGCTTAGCGGTGAGTTACAAATTGAATCTTCATCTGCCATAACCTCATCTAATGATGGTGGGACTACAACAGTTACAGGTACCCAAAACTCATTCAGAGATGGTTTTTACAAAATTACAAGCTCCTCAACCGGTGAAATAAAAACAATTAAACCTTTGGTCTTAGATGGAGATTTCTCAGCAGGGCATCCAGACGGTCTGACTGCCTCAAGTGCAGTTGTCTCTTATGGATTATCAATTCCAGCAACTGGCACAGGAACCGCATTTTCAGGAACACTCGACATCTCAGAACTTGACAGCCTTTCAACATCAGAGGTTGCAAAAGAACTAGCTCAGGAACTTAGGTCATACAGTCCGTCAATTGAAATTTTAGGAAGCTCACTTGCAAATGTTCCAGAAGATGGTTCAAATTTTAGAATTAATCATGATGGATTAGCGTATACACTAACAATGGAAAATGGTGAGGTTATTGTATCAGGAGGAGAAAAAGACCTTTTAACCGCCTACTTTGAAAATGCTGATCCTATCACTGTAAATACAACCTCACTAAACGGAGCACAAACAATTACGTCAACAGAACATGGATTAGAAACAGGTGATGCTATAACTTACAATGCTGCTGAAAAAGTTACTGTTGATACCACACAATTTAATTCCACAATTACAATTACTGCTAATAATCATGGTTTCTCAACAGCTGATCCAATTGTATATAAAGCAGGAAGTAGTTTACCTATATCAGGACTTACGGACGGAACTACATACTTTGCAATTAGGGTTGATGCAAATAATTTTAAGCTCGCTACGACAAGTGGGAATGCAACAAGTGGAACAGCTTTGACGATAACTGGTGGTACTGGTGGAAGTGTTTCTGATAGCTTTTCAAGCCCACGAGCAGGACTAACAGATGGTCAAACTTATTTTGCTATTAAAGTTGATGACCATAACTTTAAAATAGCCTCAACATATTCATTAGCTACAAATTCCTCGCCCTCCCCTCTTACGATTGGAACAGGAAATATTGGAGGTAATAGTGCTGATACATTTGACCCAGGAAAAAATCTTTACATATCTGCTGGAAAAACTATTTCAGCATCGCAATTTTCTTTCCCGGTTGACTCAACAAATGATACTAACGCTCTCAAATTTGGAATGGAGCCTTCACAAGTTGAAACGACAATAACAGGCTCAGAAATTACAACACCTTCGGGGAGTGACTCAACTCATTTTCATATCACAATAGATGAGAACACAGCTCCAATAGGTGTATTTGTAAGATCTAATTCTAAGACAATTAATACCTCGGGTGTTGGTGGATCATCAACAACATTGACATCAGCAGGTCATGGTTTTAAAACAGGCGACAAAATTCTCTACACTGCTGGTGGAACAGCTTTAAATGGCTTAACTTCTGGCACCTCATATTTTGCTAAAGTAGTTGATGCAAATACTTTCAGCCTTGCATCATCATTTGTTAATGCAACAGAATCTCCAGAGACATTACTAAGCTTTGGCGGAGGTAATGGGCATACGGGGGATACTTTTGCAACTGTTTATGCCAATGCTTATTTAAACGATAATTTTAGCACGCCAGCGTCGTCTATTGGAATATCTGCAGAAATTAATCAACTAAACGATACAAAGGCACAAATCTCAATTATAAAAGAAGCAGACAAAAATAATATTACAATTAACACTGTAAGTTTTGGTGATGGAGGTACTGCTGAAAATTTTGGTTTTAAAACTAATCAGGTACACTTAAATGTTATAGACGACGGAATCAGAGTTCAATCTTTCAGTACAGATTACAATGATTCCTCAGCTGTGAGTATAGGGGTACCTTCTAATAGCACAAAATCTCTTGTAGGAAATAACTTATCAATTTCTAATCTTCCACCTGAAGAAGATTTAATTATAGTAATGACAGGAAACGGTTCACGCAAAATTGCAGCAAACTATGGTGAAGTTCTTTCTCCTCCTTCAGAATCTGAATATAAACTTGTAATTGATTCAACAAATAATAATAAGGTTCAAATTCTTGATGCTGCTACAAACCACTCGATCGCAACTAGACTAATTCCTGATGGAGGAATAATTACAGCAGTTGGAAAATCCTTGAGATTTACCGGTGAAACATCTGTAAAAGACTCTTTTACTATAAGCAACAACAACAAAGGAATTGGTGATAACAGAAATATACTTAAAATGATTGATCTTCAAGAGTCAGATGTAAACGGATTAAATTCTGGAAGTTTCCAAGATATTTTCAATGCGACAGCTGCTGAGATTGGATCAGAGGTTAGAAGTGGTCAATTAGCTGTTGAAGATGCTGAGGCATCAAAAGATGAAGCTAAAGCCCTTGAGGATGAAAGGGCTGGTGTCTCCTTAGATGAAGAAGCTGCGGCATTAATTCAATTTCAACAGGCGTTCTCTGCAAATGCAAGAATAATTCAAACGGCTAGAGAACTATTTGAATCATTAATGGTCGTAATATCAAAATAGGAGGATAGCAAATGACTTATACTAGAATGAGAAATCAGGAACTTTCAATAAAAATTAAGCCAACTAACTCTTCTTCAAATATTTTATATGAACCTGGTTTTATTTTTAATGATGTAAAAAAATATTTAGAAAAAAAATATCCCGATGAATTAATAATTGATTCTCAAGAAAAAGTGGGAATTGATTTTTTCACAAAAAAAATGCTAAACAATGAAAACTTCACATTCGTTAAGTATGGTGACGGAGAAATTTTATGTATGATTGGAGGAAAAGGAGAAAATTGTGACCATCATCCCTACTCTGAGAAATTAGGTAAAGAATTAGAAAAATCTTTTGTCAAGTTATTAAAGCTTTATGATGATGTTTATTTAGCCGAATGGGTTGATAATTTAGTTAAAACTAGAGAAAGTTACGTAAATGTGAATGGTTTAAAACCCAAGTTCGCAGACTATGAATGCTTTCTTACTCTGAAAGAAAACTTAAGTGATAAAAAGCTTCTTAACTTTTATACATTAATTAAAAACACAAAAAGAAAAAAGATTTTTGTTGGTCCTAAGAAATTGAAAAAAACAACAACAATGTTACAGATAGACAATTATGTTGAGGTACCTATTATTAATGCTTTTTCAGACTATGAAAGAGTGATGAAAGAATTAGTTCAAATAGGTGTCGATAACAACAATATCTATATACTCTGTTGCTCCATGATGTCATGCTTAATTTGTAGTGACTTAAAAGAAATGAACAAAGAAATTACACTACTAGATATAGGGAGTGGTTTAGACCCAATTTTTGGAGAAAGAACAAGGCCCAAACAACCTTCTGAAGAAGATTGCTTCAAATATTTTAAAGATTTACTACCGAAGGATCATAATTTCGAGAAAAACCAGAATGCAGTAAGGCTTTTGAATAACATCAATTCTAGCTTTTAAAAGCTTTTATATCTAGATTAGGCATAAATATTGCTAAAATATAGTTATGAAAATTAGTAACAGACTATTTAACGATCAACAGATTAGACAATTCTCCAAACAAATGGAGGATGTTCAGAACATTCAAAATAGAATTTCTTCAGGTAAAAATATTATTTTTGCCTCAGATGACCCAGTTGGTGCTGTTGAGTTGTCTGGTCTAAATGATGTAACTACCAGAATCGATCAGTATTTAAAAAACGGTGATTTAGCTTACGATAGACTGCAGTTAATGGATAGCACGCTTGAAGGAGCAAAAGATATTTTCATAAGATGTAATGAACTATCGATTCAAGCTTCAAATGATGTTTTAAGTGTAGGAGATAGAGAAGCCATTGCTCTAGAATTTGACGAACTAAAAAAAGAACTATTATCTCTTGCCAATATTCAAGATTCAGGTGGTAGTTTTATATTTTCAGGATACAAATCGCAAACACAACCATTTCAAATAAATTCATCCGGTTTAGTCGAGTATCAAGGCGATAGAGGTGTTCTTAACCTTCAACTTTCTGAGAGTCGTTTAGTTGAATCAACAATTGATGGAGGGACAGTATTCCAAGACATTGTTACTAGTGCAGGTGTAAGTACAGATCTATTTGCGGCTATTGATAATGTTAGTCGTTCAATTAGAACTGCAACGGGTGGTGTTGAGACAGCAAAAACTGACTCAGGTCTAGCAAAAATCACATTAACCAATCAAAATAGAGGAACATATTCTTTTACTATAACATCAGGAAGTAAATCAGCTGATATTTCAGTTGATATAACAGGTAGTGATTTATCAGATGTAGCATCTTTAATTAATGCTGCTGATTTGGATATTACGGCAACTCTTGAAGATTCAAATAACACTTTAAAGCTCGTAAATAATTTTGGTTATGATATTGAAATGGGTAATGTTCAAATTCCAGATATTGATAAGTCACAAGAATCTCCAACATCTTTTTTTAACTTCCAACCAGTAGACGCATCTAGCAACCCATTGGGTAATTCTCAAACAGTTTATGATTTTGATCAAACTATTGCTAGTAGGCTTGACGAGTTAGTTGTTATTCAGAACCATCTGGCTAATCAAAGAGCAAAAGTTGGTGCCAGATTAAACTCTGTAGAACGTCAGCAAGATATAATGAATGAAAGAAAGATACTTGTAGAAAAAGATGTGAGTGAACTTGCTGATGCGGATCTTTCAGAACTTGTCACGGAACTTCAATCGATGCTAACCACACAACAAGCTTCTCAAAAGGCTTTTGTGAGAATTTCACAACTAAATTTATTTGATATGATTTCTTAAAGAAGATTATCTATTGAGACGTCTTTAGCTAATATTTCACCTAAACACATTAACTCTTCCTGATCTTCATTTTTAATTGACCACCCTACAGGAGCTTTATCAACAGTCCCTGCCCTAATAGCGAAAACAAACGCTTTAAAATTTTTGATTGTTTCTTCAACCGAATATTTTTTTTTCTTATCTCCCGTAAAAGCATTACCAAAGATCCCTTTTAACTTTCTTTCGCCTCTTATACCGTCAAATTTTAAACGGTTGTAAACAAAGAAGTTAGCTTTTTCATGAGCTTCGTACTGCGGTTTTTTTTGTTCAGATAAAAATCTAAGTATTTCCTCTGCAGCGTGACTAATTTCTACCTCAGAAACTTGTTTGTAATGCTCTGTTAATCCTTTACTATAACGGTCGGAGACTATTTGTAACGGAAGATCTTTAGTTAAGAAATCATGAATAGCTAATCCCACACATATTTCATATACAAATTCTGGGGTAAAAAGTTTATCGTCAGTCATCTTAATACTTAAAAATAATCTAAATAATATCCTTTTTTATCTTTTTATCAATAATTTCCAAATATCTCTAACAATTATATGTTAATCCTAGCGTCTTTTATTATTTCCGTCTATCTAAACAAATTTTCAATATGTCGTTTAGTAATGTAACTTTAACGTTTTTGGAAAATTACAAAAAAGTTAATGGACATATTATAAGGTAATTAAATATAAAGGAGATGGATAATGCCTTCAGTTTCTAATATCGCCGTTGGCGCCGCTATGGCGGGTGCTGCTGCTCAAAAGGCGCGTCACCAGATGAATGAATCTATTGCAAGATTGTCTACCGGAATCAGATCCATGTATGGTGGTGATGCCGCAGGTCAATCGGTTGCAAATTCATTAGGTGCTAAGGGTGCAAGTTTTGCCGTTGCTGCTCGTAATGCAGAAGACGGTATATCTTATCTACAAGCTGCCGAATCTTTACTTTTAGAAATGGCTGCTTTAACTACTAGACTTCGTGAGTTAGGTATTCAATACGCTAACAATGCACTTTTAACTTTAACTGATGAAGCAGCATTAAACGCTGAAGCAATAGCTATTGGTGATGCGATTGATGGAATTGCTGATAACATGAAGTTTAATGGGGTCGCTTTAGTAGGTACTGCAACAGCTATTGAGATTGGTATCAACGATGCCGCCGATACTGCTACAGTAGGTACTGCAACAACTATCCAAATTACTAACACCGATGCTATTACAGGTGCAAATGGTGTTGATGGTAGTGCTGACTCAGCTCTTGGACAAATTGCAAAGTCACTTGGTAATGTTGCTGCTGGTATGGTTTCTTTAAAAGGATACCAAGCTGTTGCTTCAAGTACTGCTGCTAACTTAAAAGCTGCTGCTGCAAGAATTCAAGATACTGACTATGCTCTTGAAACAGCTAATCTAACGAAAGCTGCAATATTGAATCAGTCTGCAATGGCAATGGTTGCGCAAGCTAACCAAGCCCAACAGGCAATATTAACCGTAATACAATAATATAGAAAAGGAGATAAATAATGCCTTCAGTTTCTGCTGTTTCAATTGGTTCAAACATAGCCGCCGCCGCCGCTGGTAAAGCGCGTCACGGTATGAACGAGTCAATTGCTAGACTATCAACTGGTATAAGAGCTATGTATGGTGGTGATGCTGCTGGTCACTCTGTGGGGACAGTCCACAGTGCCGAAGCTAAATCATACGCTGCATCTACCAGAAACATTGAAGATGGTATTTCTTACGCACAATCAGGTGAGTCCGTTCTTTTAGAAGTTGCTAATTTAGCACAAAGAATAAGAGAACTATCTATCGCTGACGATAATGTAGAACTACTTGATGCTAACCAAATCGCTGCCTTAGATGCAGAAGCCACTTTACTTGGTGATACTATTGACAACATTCTTGATAATACTAAATTTAATGGTCTTGAAGTTGTAGATAGTGCTAGTGCTAAAGGAGCACGTATTAACTACACTGGTGATGCCAGTACCGTAACAGGAACATATGTTGGTCCTGATACAGGCATAGCAGCTTTGGCAGGTATTACCGATGCCTCAGGTGCTGCAACTAATGCTGATACGGCTCTTGCATCTATTGCTACGGCCTTAGGTAATATTGCTGCAGATCTAACGGCACTTAAAGCCTTCCAAGGTGCTGCTAGTGCAACTTCAGCAAACTTAGCCGCAGCTAGTGCCAGAATTATGGATACTGACTATGCTTCTGAAACTGCTAGTTTAACAAAAAATTCTATTTTAAACCAAGCAGCCTTATCAATGGCAGCTCAGGCTAATAACGCTCAGTCAGCTATATTGTCAGTTTTACAATAATAGTATATCTAAGCACAATAAGAATGAGGAGTTACCACCAGGTTTCTCCTCATTTTTTTTTCTAAAGAAAACTAAAAATTCTTAGTTTTTACTAATAAATTTCATTTTAAACTAAATAATTAGATCCAAAACAGCAAAATTTGATTATCATAAATCGACTATGTTGGTACTACCATGATGAAAAAATACAAGATATAGTATACTTTAAGTATAAAGGTTTTTTTTACCTTCCGGCTGTATTTTTGGCATTTAAATTGCAGAATTTCCTATGGAAAATTATATGAACAAAACGGAGAGAATATAAGATGCCGGGAATAAATACAAGCATGGGGACTTCAGCTTCAATGAAGAG